>OMBQ01000124.1_pt1 | contig 97110 bp, 79 predicted proteins | sample 1674311 | NCBI WGS metagenome assembly OMBQ01 (sample SAMEA103958160, study PRJEB25191) | human gut metagenome | biome: human-associated habitat [ENVO:00009003]; feature: intestine environment [ENVO:2100002]; material: feces | place: Germany | collected 2013/2015 | reverse complement strand
GCTTTCAAAATGTGAAACTCGTTTACAAAACGGGAAACTCGGGTGACTATTGAGCGGATAACTATGGCAGGTAGCATTTTTTAGTGCATTTTTGTCAAAACAAGAGGATTTTTTTGTGGTCTTATGGAAAAAGCCACGTTATTATGGTATGGTTATCTATATTGGGCGGAGTCTGCAATCGGATTTCTGCGAGAGAGAGGGGAAACATGAGCCGTACTACTGACAGAGCAGGCCGTAATAAGGGACAATGGATCGTCATTGGGTTTATGGCTTTTGCTATCATAGTCATTTCGATATGCACAGTAATCTTTCGTTCCTATGTGCGGGGATTTCATAAAGTAACAGACAGAGAAAAATATGACCGGTATTATGTGATGATCACAGAAGACCGCAAATCGGATTTCTGGCAGTCCGTATACCGCGGAGCTTTTGAACGCGGACAGGAAGAGAATGTATATGTGGATCTGCTGGGCGAGCATCTGTCTCAGGAGTATACGAGGGCAGAGCTTATGCGGATCGCCATGTCCTCCGGTGTAGACGGTATTTTTGTAGAATCGGATGAAAGCGACGAGATGTCACAGATGATCGACGAAGCAGTAGAACGGGGCATCCCTGTGGTGACGCTGTATGGTGACAATACGCACAGTGCACGCTGCAGCTTTGTCGGTGTAGGAAGCTATAATCTGGGCAGGGAATACGGACGACAGGTATTGAAGCTGGCTTCTGTCAGTGAGAGTACCGCGCCCATGACGGTAGCGGTACTGGTGAATGCCCATGCACTGAACTCGGCACAAAATATTGTCTGCTCCGGGATTCAGGACGCACTGGAACAGGAGAAAATCCGGGGACCGGAGATAGAACTTTCCTTAATTACAGTGGACGATACGAATACTTTTTCCGTGGAGGAATCTATCCGGGATATTTTTATGAATGAAAAACTGCCGGATATCATTATCTGCCTGAACGAACTGAGTACTACCTGTGTCTACCAGGCGGTAGTAGATTACAACTGCGTGGGCGAGGTCGCAATTTTAGGGTATTATGATACTGATACGATACTCAAAGCAATCGAGCGAAATGTAGTCAATGCAACGATCTCGATAGACACGGAGCAGATGGGAGCTTTCTGCGTGGATGCTTTGCAGGAGTACTATCGTTTTGGCTATACCAGCCAGTATTTTACGGCGGATGTCACAATTATTGATCAGAATAACGTGGGTGAATATTTACAAGCGCAGGAAGCGACAGAGTGAGGTACGCATGAGGAAAAAATTTCGACAGCTGTCTCTTCAGGCGAAGATGAGCAGCATTTTTGTATTGGCGAATCTGGTAGTATTTGCAGTGACGGTGATATTGCTTCTGGGAATCAACAGCATGTCTTCGGAGATCGATAAGGTCTATCAGGGGAATCTGCGGCTGAACGAAGTATCTGATGCATTGATGGCGGTGCAGGACAGTATGACGGATTATCTGAATTCCAAGACCAGTGATTCCCTGGAGGAATTTTACCGGAATGAACAGACATATTCCCAACTGGTGCAGGATATGAGCGATGAGGTGACGGGAGCCACCTTTCAGAGAATGGAACGCAGTATCCGGCATATGTCGGAAGAATACCTGGACCTCGTAAGTCAGACGATTGAGGCAAAGCGTGGGAGAAATGTAGAGAAATACCGCGTCCGGTACGAGAACGCGACACAGATGTATGAATATATCAATACCTATATTTACAGTCTGAACAACGAACAGTTCCGCAGCAACTCCGAGAACTACAGCCGTCTGTCGGCTGCTTTCCGTAATTTCGAAATGGTCAGTGTGATTGCATTATCCATCGTCATTGTGGTCAGCGTATCTATAGTAGTAAAGCTTACCGGGGAGATCATCAGTCCGTTAAAGGATCTGGCGGTAACCGCTGACGAAGTAGCAGGCGGAAACTTTGATACCGAACTGTTACAAGTACAGTCGGAGGATGAGATCGGCGTGGTAACGGGAGCATTTAACCAGATGCTGATCAGTATCAGACAGTATCTGGAAAGCCTGCGCGAGAGCATGGAAATCCGGCGTTCCTTAATGGAAAAAGAGCTTTTGATGGAAGCACACTTAAAGGATGCACAGCTAAAGTATCTGCAGGCACAGATCAATCCCCACTTCTTATTCAATACGTTAAATGCGGGAGCACAGCTGGCCATGATGGAAGGCGCCGACCGGACCTATGAATATGTACAGAATGTGGCGGAATTTTTCCGCTATAATGTAAAAAAGAGTAATGATATCGTGACGGTCAGAGAAGAGCTGGAACTGGTGGATCATTACATTTATATTCTGAATGTCCGCTTTTCTGGGGATATCCATTATGGGAAAGAAATTGAAGAGGATCTGCTGGACAGCTGCATGCCAAGCATGATCTTACAGCCGATCGTGGAAAATTCCGTAAATCACGGCATCAGAGAGATGAACGGAGAGGGAAAGATCCGGCTGAAGGTATACCATGTGGATGGAGATACGCTGGGGATCAGTATCCGGGATAACGGCATCGGAATGGACCGGGATACGATAGAAAAAGTACTTGGCGGCAATTATCACGAAGAGCAGTCAGGCGGCGGTTCCAATGGTATTGCAATGGGGAACATTATCGCAAGATTAAAACTTTTCACGCAAAACGAAGATGTAATGACGATTTTAAGTGACGGGAAAAATCAAGGAACGGAAGTAATCCTGTATCTTCCGATAAAAGAGAGGGAAAAGACGGATGTATAAGATCATGCTGGCGGATGACGAAGGAATCGTGATCGATTCCCTGAAATTCATCATCGAAAAAGAATTCAAGGATACCTGTGAGGTGCAGTATGCCAAGACCGGCAGAAGTGTGATTGAACTGGCAGAGAGCTTCCGCCCGGACGTTGCGGTCATGGATATCCAGATGCCGGGAATCAACGGCATCGATGCTATGAAAGAGATCCGGAGAAGCAATAATCATACAGTGTTTATCGTAATGTCAGCTTATGACAAATTTGATTATGCGAAAGAAGCTATCAAACTGGGAGTCATGGAGTACATTACCAAGCCGATGGAGAAGACCCGGATCATTGCAGCATTGCAGAAGGCAATGGAGCGAATCGATGCAGAGCGCCTGAAACGCAAAAATGAGTTGTTGATTAAGGAAAAACTGGAGACAGTCGTACCGATTATTGAAAGCGGTCTGATCCACAATATTTTATTACAGGAGCATTTCCGCGAGGATATTGAGAATTACCGGTCAATTTTAGGAATCACGCTGCAATATGCCTACATGATTGCTGTGGTATGTGGAGATGAACAGCAGGGAAACCACATGACAAATGCGGTGGGAAGCAGTGTCAGAATGCAGAAGCATTATCAGGAGGTCAGGGACTGTCTGAAAGAAAATTTTGACTGCATTGTGGGTACCGTCATGGCAAACAAACTGGCAGTGCTGGTACCTTATGAGAAAGATGTGATGGACTATAATGAGCGTATCGAACTCATTGAAAAAGCCAGAGAACTCACCAGATATCTGCGCAAGAGAACGGATATCAGCTTCCGCATCGGCATCGGAGAACCGAAAGATTTTCTGATGGCTTCGGAATCTTATACGGAGGCGCTGAATGCACTGGTGGCGACCACCGGCAGTGTGGCACATGTGGATGACCTGCCGATCAAATGCGAATACGGTGGAAATTATCCGGTGAAGCTGGAGAAAAAACTTTTTGCGGAAGTCGAGGACGGCGACATTGACAATGCTTCCGCATCGGCATCGGCATTTTTTGACTGGATGGTGGAGAGTGGTTCCGATCTGATGAATGTGAGGCTTAAGGTGCTGGAATTTGCCCTGTGGTCAGAGCACATTGCCTATGAAAAAGGCGGTATGATCTATCAGCTCAATTCCCGTGCAGAGTATCTGCCGCAGGTGATGGAAATGGCGGAACCGGCGGCCATGAAAACATGGTTCCTGGAAAAAGTGAAGGAAGCCTGCCGGAATGTTCTGAATAAAAGGGAAGAAAAGTCGGGCAGTATTATCGAGACAGCAAAGAATTATATTAAGAATAACTATCACAAAGATATTTCCCTGGATGATGTATCCAGAGAGGTAAATATCAGCCCGTATTATTTCAGTAAACTATTCAAAGAAACTACCGGGGAAAACTTTATCGAGTACCTGACCAATTTAAGGATGGACAAGGCAAAGGAACTACTGCAGACGACGGAGTGCTCCATGAAGGAAATCTGTGCCAAAACCGGATATTCGGATCCCAACTATTTCAGCCGCAGTTTTAAGAAAAATGTGGGTGTGACGCCGACAGAGTATAAGGAAAACCGGGGAAAGGGAAAGGAACAGGGCAGTGTATAAGAAAAAGAGACGGATATGTGTTGCGTGGCTTCTGGGGATGATGTTATTGCTTTGTGCCTGCGGAAATCTGGAAACCGGAAAAGATCAGGGAGAAGTCGCGGAAAATGATAAAATTCAGATCGGCATGAGCTTTGATTCTTTTGTCATTGAAAGATGGCAGAGGGATCGTGACATTTTCGTCTCAACGGCAAAGGAGTTGGGAGCGGAAGTGAATGTCCAGAATGCGAACGGCGATCTGGAGCAGCAGAAAAAGCAGATCAATTACTTCATCGACAAAGGAATGGACGTGATCGTTGTGATATGCATTGACTCCAAAGGATTAACAGAGGAAGTGCAGAGGGCGAAAGATGCCGGCATTAAGATCATTGCTTATGACAGACTGTTGCAGAATACAGATATTGACCTGTATATATCGTTTGACAACGAAAGAGTAGGTACCATGATGGGAGAGGCACTGGTGGAAAACGGTCTGGCCGGCGGAAATGTGCTGATGCTGGGAGGCTCTGCCGTGGACAGCAACGTTGCTATGGTGGAAAAGGGCTTTCGCAAGGTCATGGAGGACAATCAGGTGACGATCTTAGATTCTATGCATGCGGATGGTTGGAAAGCAGAACTGGCGGGGACGTATATCTATGATCATATGGATATTGTCTCGGAAGCGGATGCCATTATGTGCGGCAATGATGATCTTGCAAGCAAAGTGGTACATGCCCTGAAAGAAAAGAGACTGGCAGGAGATATTATGGTAGTGGGGCAGGATGCCGACCTGGAAGCGTGCCAGCGCATCGTCGAGGGGACACAGGTCATGACGGTCTACAAACCGGTGGAAAAAATGTCGCAGAAGGCAGCGGAGTGTGCGGTGCTTCTGGCAAAGGGAGAGCCGTTGCCGGAAGGAGATACGGTAACCATAGAGAATGGAAAATATGAAGTTCCGTACATTGGTCTGGAACCGATCAGTGTGGATAAAAACAATATGAATGATGTGATCATCGGAAGCGGATTTCACTTAAAAGAGGATGTTTATCTGAACATTCCCTCGGAAATGCCCAAATAATATTGGATTTACTTTGAAAATGGGGAAAAGAGATAGATTCTAAAAACACAATAGGAAAAATTTGGTGACAAGGCTGTGCCGGCAGACAAGATATTGCTAGCACAGCCTTGATTTTGTCAGGAGAGAGGATGGAAAAGTGCAGAAGGTCGTAAAATCATGCTATAGGATTTGTGATATTCTCTATTTGTCAACAAAAACAAACCAAACAAGGGAGGTTACTTTTTATGAGGAAGAAATTATTAAGCACACTTCTGGCAACAGCCATGGCTGTTACAATGCTTGCAGGATGTGGATCCAATGGGGGACAGCAGGCAACCACACCGGCAACAGACAACAAAACAGAAACATCTGCAGAAGCAAAGACAGATGCTTCCACTACTACCACAACAGGTGGCGGTAAGATTGGTGTAGCAATGCCGACCAAGGATCTGCAGAGATGGAACCAGGATGGTACCAACATGCAGGCTCAGCTGGAGGCAGCGGGCTATGATGTAGATCTGCAGTATGCATCTAACGATATTCCCACACAGGTATCCCAGATCGAGAATATGATCAACTCCGGCTGTGAACTTCTGGTCATCGCATCCATCGACGGTGACTCTCTTGGAACCGTTCTGGAGCAGGCAAAGGAAAAAGACATTCCGGTTATCGCATATGACCGTTTGATCATGAACTCCGATGCAGTTACTTATTACGCAACCTTCGATAACTACATGGTAGGTACGAAACAGGGTGAATACATCAGAGATCAGTTGGATCTGGACAATGCAGCAGGACCTTTCAATATCGAGCTGGTAACCGGTGATCCCGGTGACAACAACGCAAGATTCTTCTTCGGCGGTGCTATGGATGTGCTGCAGCCCTACATTGACGCAGGTAAGCTGGTAGTAAAATCCGGACAGACCGATTTCGAAACCGTTGCAACCGCTAACTGGTCTACTGAGACCGCACAGTCCAGAATGGACGCTATCATTTCCGCTAACTATGCAGACGGAACCAAGCTGGATGCCGTTCTGTGCTCCAACGACTCCACTGCACTGGGTGTAACTAACTCTCTGGAAGCTAACTACACCGGCGAGTGGCCTATCATTACCGGTCAGGACTGCGATAAGCCCAACGTTAAGAATATGATCTCCGGCAAACAGTCCATGTCCATCTTCAAGGATACCCGTACTCTGGCATCCAAGGTAGTAGAGATGGTAGACGCAGTCATGAAGGGCGGCGAAGCACCTGTCAACGATACCACAACCTATGACAATGGTACCGGTGTCATTCCTTCTTACCTGTGCGAGCCCGTATTCGCTGATGCAAGCAACTATAAAGAGTTGCTCATCGATTCCGGTTACTACACAGAAGCAGATTTACAGTAATTTTATAAAATAATATGGATCCTGCGGGATCCTTACGGCAGGCGGGCGCTTCCCGCCTGCTGTATTCATGGGAAAGCAAAATAGAACGGTTTGATTAGATAATGTGGAATTAAGACTTGGGAGGAATACCATTGGCAAAAATCTTATTGGAAATGAAAAATATAACCAAAACATTCCCCGGTGTAAAAGCACTTGACAATGTAAACCTGCAGGTGGAAGAGGGAGAGATCCACGCACTTGTAGGCGAAAACGGCGCAGGAAAGTCCACATTGATGAATGTATTGAGCGGTATTTATCCGTATGGGTCTTACGAAGGGGACATCATCTATGACGGTGAGGTCTGCAAATTTGATAAGATCAAGGACAGTGAGGAAAAGGGTATCGTAATCATTCATCAGGAGCTTGCACTGATTCCCTATATGACGATCGGGGAAAATATGTTTCTGGGAAATGAACGGGGACATAAGTATAAAATCAACTGGAATGAAACCAATGCCAGGGCGGCAGAACTTTTGAAGACCGTAGGCCTGAAGGAAGGCCCCCAGACATTGATAAAGGATATTGGCGTAGGAAAACAGCAGCTGGTAGAGATTGCGAAGGCACTGGCCAAGAACGCAAAACTTCTGATCCTGGATGAGCCTACTGCCTCTCTGAATGAGACGGATTCCAAGGCACTGTTGGATCTGATGCTGGAACTCAAGAAAAAGGGAATGACATCCATCATCATCTCTCATAAGCTGAATGAGATTTCTTATGTGGCAGATAAGATCACCGTCATTCGTGACGGATCTACCATCGAAACGCTTGTGAAGGGAAAAGATGATATTACCGAGAGCCGGATCATCAAAGGAATGGTAGGAAGAGAGATTGCCGACCGATTCCCGAAGAGAGAGCCGAAGATCGGAGAGGTTCTGATGGAGGTCAAAAACTGGACCGTGCATCATCCACTGTATTCTGACCGTAAGGTGGTGGATAATGTCAATCTTAATGTGAAAAAAGGTGAAGTAGTGGGAATTTCCGGCCTGATGGGTGCGGGACGAACGGAACTGGCCATGAGCCTGTTCGGCAAAAGTTATGGTTCCAACATCAGCGGCGAACTGTATATCAACGGCAAAAAAGTACAGCTGAATACTGTACAGGAAGCCATCAAAAATCATCTGGCATATGTGACGGAGGATCGAAAGGGCAACGGACTGATTCTGAGCAACCCGATCAAGATTAATACAACTCTGGCAAATCTGGATGCCATCAGCAGACATACTGTTATTGATAAAGACAAAGAGTACAATGTGGCGGTAGACTATAAGAACAAACTGAATACGAAATGTCCAACTGTGGAGCAGAATGTAGGAAACTTAAGCGGCGGTAATCAACAGAAGGTACTTTTGGCAAAATGGATGTTCACAGATCCGGATATCCTGATCCTGGATGAGCCGACGAGAGGTATTGATGTTGGTGCAAAATACGAAATCTACTGCATCATTAACCAACTGGTGGCAGAAGGAAAATCGGTTATCATGATCTCCTCGGAGCTGCCTGAGATTCTTGGCATGTGCGACCGGATCTATGTAATGAACGAAGGAAAAATAGTAGGAGAACTGGCGGGCAGTGAGGCAACACAGGAGCTTATCATGTCCAAGATATTATCAGCCGGTAAGAAAGGAGCATTGGCATGAATAAAACAAAGGGCCTCGATTTTATAAAAAGATATACCATGATCCTCGTACTGATCGTGGTTACGGCATTTTTTGCATGGAGAACCGGAGGAGCAATCCTGCTTCCCATGAATGTCAGCAGTCTGATCTCGCAGAACGCATATGTGTTTATTCTGGCAACCGGTATGCTGTTATGTATCCTGACCGGCGGTAACATCGATCTGTCCGTTGGATCTGTTGTATGTTTCGTCGGTGCCATCGGAGCGGTACTCATGGTCAACATGAAAATGAACATGTGGCTGGCTATTCTGATCATGTTTGTTATCGGTACACTGATCGGTGCTTTCCAGGGTTTCTGGATCGCTTATGTGAGAATCCCGCCTTTCATCGTGACATTGGCCGGCATGCTGGCTTTTCGAGGATTAAGCAACGTAGTCCTGCAGGGTATGACCGTATCCATTAAGGACTGCACTACATTTGTAAATCTGTTCGGTGGCGGTGCTGACTGTTATATTCCCGATTTCTTCGGTAATGGTCCCATCAATCTGACCTGTGTATTTGCCGGTGTGATCGCTGCAGTGATCTTTGCAGTGTTACAGCTGAAGAATAGAGCCGACAAGGTGAAAAAAGGATACGAAGCTCCCAGCATGGGTTCCACGATCGGCAAAATCGTAGTGATCGCTGTAGTGATCCTGGCATTCAGCTATCGTCTGGCACAGCACAAAGGTATTCCCAGCGTATTGATCTGGGTACTGATTGTTATCATGGTATACGGTTACATCACTTCCAACACGACTGTAGGACGTTATTTCTACGCAGTGGGCGGTAATGAGAAGGCCACCAAATTATCCGGTATCAATACCAACAAGGTTTATTTCCTGGCTTATATGAACATGGGATTCCTGGCAGCGTTAGCTGGTATGGTAACCATTGCACGTATGACTTCCGCACAGCCGACATACGGACAGAACTATGAAATGGATGCCATCGGTTCCTGCTTCATCGGTGGTGCTTCCGCATACGGCGGAACCGGAACTGTACCCGGAGTTATCGTAGGTGCTGTACTGATGGGTGTTATTAACCTGGGTATGTCTCTGATGGGTGTCGATCAGAATATGCAGAAGGTAGTCAAGGGTCTGGTACTTCTGGCAGCAGTTATCTTCGATGTTGTATCCAAACGTGGTGGAAAATTAATTGCCAAGAATTAATTTCTACATATCTAATCAAAAGGGCCCGGTGCATATGCGCTGCAGGCCCTTTTGATGGTATTGGGAGGAGAAGAGCATGAATAAGGGAAAAGAACGGAAGAAGCGGGAAGGAAAGCAGAAAAAAGGAGTCGGGATCGGAGTCAAGATCGTGGCACTTTTACTGCTGCTGGCAGTTACTGCACTCAGCTGTATGGGAGTGCTGGTGCAGACGTTGCAATCGGTCATTGTAACCAACGATGAAATCGTGGCCGGTCAGGTGGCTGAACAGGAGAAAATCTCGGAGCTTTCCAGACAGTTTACTTACATTAACGGGCAGGTGTTGACCCATGTCATGACCACCAACAGTGTGACAATGGAAAATTTGTCGGATAAGATCCTGCAGGAGATCACTGATATGGAACAACAGATGACGGAGTTTGAAGGACTGCTGTCTGAGGGGGATGCCCGGAGAGAGGCGTTTGACAGTGCTTCTGCGGAACTGGCAAAATACAAAAAGACCGTGGAAAGTCTGCTGGTCACCAGTGCAGAGAATAAGACGCAGGCCTATGTGTCTGCCACATCGAATCTGCCGATGTTCAATGAACATATTGAAAGCTATATGAATCAGATGCTGGAGATCACCGGAGAGCAGATGGCACAGGCACAGGGACAGATGGAGCAGAGTGCGGCCAGAGTGCCCATGATCGTGGCGGTGGCAAGTCTGGTACTGCTTGCAGTAGTCGTGGTGATCATGCTGGGATTGCGGATCTGGGTCATCGGTCCGGTGAAATATGCTACGAGGCAGGTGGATGAACTGGTGGAGGGCATTCGCAATAACAGAGGTGACATCACCAGACGGATCCGGGTGAAATCGGGGGATGAAGTCGGCAGATTATCCATGGCCATCAATGATCTGGTGGCGCAGATGCAGACCATCATAAGGGCGATTACCGAGAGCTGCGGACATATGGAGGAAAAACAGACCGGTATTATCTCCAATGTGGAAAAGGTAAATGCCACCGCGGAGGACACCACCCAGAAGCTGGGAGTGATGGCTGGTGGCATGCAGTCTGTCACGGAGGCTATCGGAGGGGTGCAACAGGATACCGGGGTGCTGGATACCACGGTGGAGAACATGCTGGAGGTGGCACAGGATGGACGCAATTATGCGGCGGATATCAAGGATAGGGCCGGAAAAATGAAGGAAACGGCGGTGGCGAGTAAGCAGGAGGCAACCCGGGTGATGAAGGAGATTGACACGGCAATGACGGAGTCCATCGCCAACAGCAGGCAGATCCACAAGATCACGGAACTGACGGAAGAAATCCTGGGAATTGCTGGAACAACGAATCTGCTGGCACTGAATGCGTCTATCGAGGCTGCCAGAGCAGGAGAAGCAGGCCGGGGATTCGCAGTCGTGGCGGAGGAGATCCGCAAGCTCGCAGACAGCTCCAGAGAGTCAGCCAATAATATCCAGGAGATAAGTAACCGGGTAGTGGAAAGCGTGGAAGAACTTTCCGAAAATGCTACAAAACTTTTGGATTTTATGAATACCAGAGTCATGAGAGATTACGATGCTCTGGAGGATACGGGCACAAATTATCATGAGGCTGCGGATCATGTGGATGAGATGATGAATGAATTCCGACAGAAGATCGATGAACTGTTGTCGGTACTGCAGAATGTCAATAGTGCTAACTCACAGATGGAAGCAACCGTGGAGGACAGTACGGAAAAGCTGGCGGTGGTAAAGAACAACAACCGGGGATTGCAGCAGGAGATGAAGGATATTTCCTATGCGGTGGATGATCTGACCGGTGCAGTGGGACAGTTGAAAGAAAGTATCCGCTGTTTTACAGTGGTATAGACAGAAAAATAAAATGCACGGGATTCCCGATGGGGAATTACCGTGCATTTTGAATGACTGCAGTTACATTTTAGGAATTTTCCGGAGCGTGATGCAGCTCCAGAGCCAGATAGGAATTGTGGTATTCCTTGCAGTAGGTGACATCTTTGTCAAACCATGCGGGAGGGACGAAAGCCTCTGCTGCTTCTTTACTTCCAAACTCCACTTCTGCCATGATCAGAGGGGCGAAGGGGGCATCAAAAACATCCAGCTCGATGGTCAGGGAATAATCTGTCGGAGGAGTGGGAAAGCCTTCTTTGAATCCGGGATGCTCCAGAGGGATCAGATAGCGTCTTTTGGAGATTACGCTGCCATCGGCTTTTTCCCGTAAATGATAATAAGATGCCTCGTTCAGCGGAAGATTGCTCTCATCTCTGGCCATCATGCCGCTGCCTTTGTAAGTGAGATAATATTCATCATCCTGTTTTCTGGCTCTGACCACAGGATTATAATTCAGATATACCTGCTCGATATGATGAGAAGGATAGCTTTCCAGATTGTCGGGTAAGGATTTCAGGGTAAACTTTCGCTCGATTTCCATAGTATTAATGCCTCGCTTCTGTAATTAAGACTTAAAAACACTTCTTTAGTATAACATGATTTTCCTTGAAAATACAGTGAAATCTGCAAATATCTGCCCATGGGAATTGAATTACGCTTTCAAATTGTGTATACTAATCATAACTGTGCAAAGTCAGAGTATATGACTTGCAAATGAGACAGAAAACAAAACGGAAAGCGAGGGAAAACCATGAGTAAGATAGCGATTTTTCTGGCAAATGGGTTTGAGGAAATAGAAGGTCTGACGGTAGTGGATATCTGCCGCAGATGTGGACTGACCATTGATATGGTGTCCATTACGGAAGAAAAACAGGTGATGGGATCACATAAGATTCCGGTGACTGCGGATATGACATTGTCCCAGGTGAATTTTGAGGAATATGATTGTCTGGTATTGCCCGGTGGCGGACAGGGAACGAAGAATCTGGAGGCCTGTGAGCCCCTGATGCAGCAGATCGATGCTTTTTATGCATCGGGAAAATACATTGCGGCAATCTGTGCGGCTCCCAGTATCTTCGGACACAGAGGAATCCTGAAGGGAAAGAGAGCATGCGCCTATCCCTGCTTCGAGGATCATCTGGAAGGTGCGGCTGTGACTGCAGGCCCCGTGGAAGTGGACGGTAACGTGATCACTTCCCGCGGAATGGGGACTTCCATCCCCTTCGGACTGGCGATCGCCGGTGTATTCTGTGGACAGGATAAGGCAGATGCCTGCGCCCACGCTATTGTATTTCAGCCGTAAGCAGCTGAAGAGAAAGACGAGGACAAAGAATGAAAAAAGCATTAATTACAGGAATTACCGGACAGGACGGCTCTTATCTGGCAGAGTTCCTGCTGGAAAAAGGATATGAAGTGCATGGACTGATCCGCAGATCTTCCATCAGCAATACCGGTCGTATCGACCATCTGATCCGGGAGGATAAGATCGTTCTCCACGGTGGAGATATGACGGATTCTACCAGTCTGGTACGTATCATCGGAGAAGTCAGACCGGATGAGATCTACAATCTGGGAGCGCAGAGCCATGTACAGGTAAGCTTTGAGGCACCGGAATATGCCGGAGATGTAGATGCACTGGGCGTGCTGCGGATTCTGGAGGCTGTGCGTATGGTGGGACTGGCCGAGACCTGCCGTATTTATCAGGCATCCACATCCGAACTCTATGGCCGAGTGGAAGAAGTGCCTCAGAATGAGAACACCCCGTTCCATCCCTACAGCCCCTATGCGGTGGCAAAACAGTACGGCTTCTGGATCGTGAAGGAATACAGAGAAGCGTATAATATGTTCGCAGTCAACGGCATTCTGTTCAACCATGAATCCGAGCGCCGGGGAGAGACTTTCGTTACCCGTAAGATCACACTGGCAGCCGGCAGAATCGCCTGCGGTATCCAGGATAAACTCTATCTGGGCAATCTGGATTCCAAGAGAGACTGGGGCTATGCGAAGGACTATGTGGAATGCATGTGGCTGATGCTACAGCATGACAAGCCGGAGGACTTCGTTATTGCCACCGGTGTACAGCATACCGTAAGAGAATTTACCACACTGGCATTCCATTATGTGGGAATCGAACTGGAATGGCAGGGCAGCGGTATCCATGAAAAAGGAATCAACAAGGCCAACGGCAAGGTGGTGGTGGAGGTCAGCGAGGCCTTTTACCGTCCCACGGATGTGGTCAATCTGTGGGGAGATCCGACGAAGGCCCGCACGGTGCTGGGATGGAATCCCCAGAGAACCAGCTACGAGGAACTGTGCCGTCTGATGGCAGAGCACGATCTGAAGCTGGCAAAGGCTGAAGCGGTAGTGTTGAAGGAAACCGCGGAATAACAGGAGAAATAAAGAGAGGAAGTACTGTAATATCATGGAAAAAGACGCAAAAATATATGTAGCCGGCCACAAGGGTATGGTAGGAAGTGCTATTTGTAGAGCACTCCAGAGAAACGGATATACCAATATCATCACCCGCAGCCATAAGGAACTGGATCTGTGCAGACAGGTTGCCGTGGAGGAATTCTTTTCCAGGGAGAAGCCGGACTATGTGTTCCTGGCCGCAGCCAAGGTGGGCGGCATCATGGCCAACAGTGAGGCACTGGCGGATTTCATGTATGAAAATATGATCCTGGAGATGAATGTGATCCATGCGGCATGGCAGAACAACTGCAAGAAGCTGATGTTTTTGGGCAGCAGCTGTATCTATCCCCGTATGGCACCGCAGCCTATGAAGGAGAGCTGCCTGTTGACTTCTGAGCTGGAGAAAACCAATGAGGCATATGCACTGGCGAAGATCTCCGGACTGAAATACTGCGAGTTCCTGAACAGACAGTACGGAACCGATTATATCAGTGTCATGCCCACGAATCTGTACGGGCCCAACGACAATTATCATCCCACCCACAGCCATGTGCTTCCGGCGCTGATCCGCCGCTTCCATGAGGCAAAAGTATCCGGCGCGAAGGAAGTAGTCTGCTGGGGAACAGGAACCCCACTGCGGGAATTTCTCTATGTGGATGATCTGGCAGATGCCTGCGTGTATCTGATGAATACCTACAGCGGCGATGAGACAGTGAATTTGGGAACCGGCAAGGAACTGACCATCCGGGAACTGACGGAACTGGTAGCGAAGGTAGTAGGTTATACTGGGGAGATCAAATGGGATCCCAGCAAGCCGGATGGAACTCCCAGAAAGCTTCTGGATGTCAGCAAACTGGAAAGCCTGGGCTACCATTATACGACGGAGCTGGAAGAAGGTATCCGTCTGACTTATGAGGATTTCCTCAATAATCCCATGCGTGCGGAACGCTAATGGTTCCGGGCACGAACAGCGCAGGCAGACAGACGGCCCGGGAAAGGATGAAGTGAACAGAATGAATGATTTTCGGAAGACAGCACAGGAGATGCTGGAATTTATAAGAATAAGTCCTACCTGTTTTCATGCAGTGGCCAATATCGGAAGGATGCTGGAGGCAGCAGGCTTTCAGCAGTTACAGGAAAAGGAAGAATGGAAACTGGAAAAGGGCGGACGGTATTATACGGAGCGCAATGATTCTTCCGTTATTGCGTTTGTGATTCCGGAAAAGGAGGTCGGCATCAGGGGCTTTCATATGGCAGCAGCCCACAGTGATTCCCCCTGCTTTAAGATCAAAGAGAAGCCGGAATTGACCGTGGAGGAGCATTATCTGCGTCTGAACACCGAAAAATACGGCGGCATGATCTTGTCCACCTGGTTGGACAGACCACTCTCCGTCGCTGGCAGACTGGCTGTGAAGAACGGGAACGGTATCGAGGGCAGACTGGTGAATATCGACAGAGATCTCTGTGTGATCCCCAATGTGGCCATCCATATGAACCGGGAAATGAACAAGGGTGTGGAGTACAATCCCCAGGTGGATCTGCTGCCTTTGCTTGCGGACGTATCATTTGACGAATATGATACACATACTACATACGATGCACAGACCGCATCGGAGAATGCGGAGGAACAGCCGGAAACAGTAGAGAAGCCCACACTGGCAGCGCTGGCAGCAGAAGCGGCAGGCGTGGATGCTGAGACGATTCTCGGAGAAGACCTGTTCCTGTACACCAGACAGGAAGGAAAAATGATAGGAGCAAAGGGAGAATTCGTGTTGTCTCCCAGACTGGATGATCTGCAGAGCGCTTTTGCCCTGACGAAAGCATTTACGGAGAGTACTCCGGCAGAGTATATCAATGTCTGTGCGGTGTTCGATAATGAAGAGGTGGGAAGCGGTACCAGACAGGGTGCAGATTCCACTTTTCTGGAAGATATTTTACAGCGGATCGCGGAAGGATTGCAGGCGGATCACAGCAGCTATCTGCGCTGGGTGGCAGACAGCTTCCTGATCTCTGCGGATAATGCCCATGCGGTACATCCCAACCATCCCGAAAAAGCAGATCCTGCCAACCGCCCGTATCTAAACGGCGGAATCGTCATTAAATATCATGGCAGCCAGAAATACACCACTGACGGTATTTCGGCAGCAAAGATGAAGGATTACTGCGAACGGGCGAAGGTACCTTACCAGACTTATGCCAACCGCTCCGACATTGCGGGAGGTTCCACTCTCGGCAATATTTCCACCGCACATGTATCAGTGTCCAGCGTGGATATCGGACTGCCTCAGCTGGCCATGCATTCCGCTGTGGAGACAGCAGGTATGAAGGATACGGAATATGCGGTCCGGGCGCTGAAGGAATTCTGGGGCGAATGATTTTGGCAGCGGGAATTCTTAAAAAAGTATAAAAAGCGTGGAAGCACTTGAAAGTTCTGCACGAAAAGTGCATATTTAGGATACAGGAAAAGATACAAAAAAGATACGAAAGAAGGCTGAAGTTATGTTTGAAATGAAACCGGAATACTATATTGGAATTGACATGATCGATCAGGAGCATAAACAGTTGTTTGACTATGCCAGTGAAGCATACGAACTGCTGCAGGAAGAGTTTACACCGGACAAGTATGACAAGATTGATGCAATTCTGGAAAAACTGCGTGATTATACCGTAAAACATTTTTCAGATGAAGAAGCGTATATGGAATCCATCCAGTACAAAAAGATTTTTACCCAGAAGATCCAGCATCAGGAATTTATCAAGAAACTGGATGAATTTATTGATCAGCATGAGAAAGATGAAGGGAATCAGGATGAGCAGATCATGGATATTCTGAACTACCTGACGGACTGGCTGATTAACCATATCCTTCATGTGGATGGACAGATTCCGAAAGAGGCGTAAGACCTGACTTTTCCGGAATGATTTCCCACATGGGACATAAGATGTAAGAAGCGGAAGTAATGGGGAGTGCCCATGGACCAGAAACTGGAAAACATCCTGAATCTTGCATTGGAGACCCCGGAGGAAGAACGGGAACAGACGGAAAGTCTGAATGTCGGTTACAGTGCGGAGAGTCGCAGCTGGGAGCTGATCGTAAAATATCATGGCAGTCTGGACGGACTGCGGGAACAGAATATTGTGGTGGAAGAGCTGATTGCCGGATATGCGATCCTTACGGTACCGGAGACACTGGTAGATACCGTATCGGAGACTCCGGAGATCGAGTATGTGGAGAAGCCTAAGCGGTTTTACTATCAGCAGACAGATCCGGACGGCGCATCCTGCTTTCCACCGGTGACAAGAAGAACGCCTTTTCTGAATGGAAGGGGCGTTCTTTTGGCTGTATTGGATTCCGGGATCACCTGGGATCTGGAGGTGTTCCGCAAGGCAGATGGCAGTACGAGGATACGGTATCTATGGGATCAGACGATACCATGGGATCAGACAATTCCGGGAAAGCAGGCCGCATCACGGGAGCAGGAGACGCTGCGGAATCCGACATTGCCACAGAATCAGATAGCGCCGGAGGAAACGGGCGATACGGGATATGGGAGGACACCGGATGGATTTCCCATCGGGACTGAATATACGGAGGAGGAAATCAACCGGGCACTGAACAGCAGTGTTCTGGAACGGTACGGCCTGATCCCCAGCAGGGATCTGACCGGCCACGGAACGGCAGTGGCAGGGATTGCCGCCGGGAGAAGTGCGGACGGTCTCTATACCGGGGCAGCCCCGGAGGCGGAACTGATCATCGTGAAACTGGGACTTCCCAGGGAGGAAGGTTTTCCCCGGACCACGGAGATTATGAGAGGCGTTACTTATGCGCTGCGGAAAGCCAGACAGTTAAATATGCCTCTTGTCATCAATTTGAGCTTCGGCAACAGCTACGGTTCCCACGATGGAAGTTCTCTGCTGGAGAGGTTCCTGGACAATGCTTCGGAGATCGGCAGGACGGTGATATGCGTGGGCAGCGGCAACGAAGGAGCCGCCAGAGGACATTTTGCCGGCAATATAACAAGGGACGGCCGCGTGGAACTGGCTGTGGGCAATTATGAGAGAAACCTGAACATACAGCTATGGAAAAATTACAGCGATGTGTTCCGGATAAGACTGCAGGCCCCGGGAGGTGAGAAAGCAGAATTGTCCACAAATATCCAGGGAGGAAAATACACGCTGGAATTGGAACAGACTAGAATACTGGTTTATCTGGGAGAGCCTCTGCCCTATGCGGTGGCACAGGAAATCTATCTGGACATGATCCCGGCAGAGGGAAGCTACATCAATGCAGGGATCTGGACAATCCGGCTGGAACCGGTAGTGACCGTGACAGGACAATATTATCTGTATCTCCCAGCGGGAAGCGGAATCGGGGAGAGTACCGGATTCTACCGTGCCACACCCCAGGTGACACTGACCATTCCGTCTACCGCAGCCAAGGTGATCACCGTGGGAGCCTATGACCAGGTCTATGATACCTATGCCGATTTCTCCGGCAGAGGCTATGCGGATAGCACAAGAACCATTGGTGTGGCTGCTGCGGGACTGACCAAGCCGGATCTTGTGGCTCCCGGTGTGAATATCCAGGCTCCGAATGTCTACGGCAGTTTTACTCCCGTGACCGGCACCTCCTTCGCAGCGCCCATTGTTAGTGGTGCGGCAGCGCTTTTGATGGAATGGGGGATCGTGCAGGGGAATGATCCCTTCCTCTACGGAGAAAAGGTCAAAGCCTGTCTCAGAAAAGGCGCAAGACCCCTGCGGGGAGAGACAGAATACCCCAATGACCGGGTGGGATATGGGAAACTGTGCGTGGCGGATAGCTTTCCTGAAAATCAGCACAATTAGAAAAAATGGAAACAGTTCCGGAAGCGGATCCTTGCAAAATAGCTTAAATAACTTCAGAAAAACCTGCCCTTTTGTAACTATTGTATAGAAATAAAAAGGGAATTTGTGTAAAAAGGTGCATTGAAAGCCACATCTTAAGATGCTACTATAAACATGAACAATCGTTTGCGCATAAAATGGCAATAAAATGATATGAAAAAAACGGATTGCGCAAAGGATGGGGAGAATAGTGTGTCTGCAATCCAAGGATTGCAGGTCACGGAAAGGCGTGACTTGATATGAACAATCATTCAGAGAATGACAAGGCGATGACGATTCATGATGTAGCGAGAGAACTGGGGGTGTCTGCCAGCACGGTTTCCAGGGCAATCTCAGGGAAAGGCCGTATTGGGGCCGCTACCAGAGACCGGATTCTCGACTACATAGAAGAACATGGCTTTTATCCCAATGCGGCAGCACAGAGCCTGGCACAGTCCAGGACCAATAATATCGCAATTATCCTGCCGGAGGTCAATACCCTGGTGGATATCCCCTTTTTCCATACCTGTATGTACGGTGTGGAAGAGGTGGCGCAGGCCAATGACTACGATATTATCGTGGTGACGACGAATGGAAACGATACCAGACCGCTGGAGCGGCTGATCAAAAACCGGAAAGTGGACGGAATGATCCTTACCAGGACCTATGAGAACGATAAATATGTAAAATTCCTGAAACAGAAGCAGATTCCTTTCATTGCAGTGGGAAAAATCCCTGACGATGATGTGGTACAGGTGGACCACGACAATGTGGGAGCCTGCAGAGAACTGGTGACGGTACTGTTTGCCAAGGGCATACAGAATATTGCATATCTGGGCAGTGATATGGATCAGATGGTCAACCGTTGCAGATATCAGGGCTATGAGGAAGCTTACCGCAAAGGCAAACGCAAGCTGAATCCGGATCTGGTCTACACGGACTTGAGCAGCAAGGCTATGGTGGAAAAGGCCGTGGAAGAGCTGAAAAAGAGCGGTGTGGAGTGTATTTTGTGCCAGGATGACTACATCTGCGATGAGGTGGTAAGAAAGCTTTCTCACATGGGTGTGCGGATCCCGGATCAGATGAAAGTGGCATCCTGCCATTACAGTCGTATTCTGGAAAATTATCCGATTACCATAACCTCGCTGAAATTCAATATCACAGAGCTGGGCAGAAGATCCTGCCAGGTGCTGCTGGACATGATTCACGGGAAAACGGTTCCGGACAAGACACTTCTGGACTATGAAATCATCCTGAAAGAGTCCACGAAGGGCTGATCTTGAAATGACAAGACATAATTTAGAAAAACGTTTTCCAAAAAAACTTCAAAATACAAGGGTAAAAATTGAATTTTTGAAGAAATTGGATATACAGAAAACCCAGTAAAATCAATGGTTTCAAAACGCACTTGTACAAAGTGCACAATTTTAGATCTCAATATCAGTCATTATTATAAATTGACAACATAAGGAAATGTTGCTAAACTATTATTGTAGACAAGCGGTTGCGCAATACGCACAAACTTGCAAAACAAAACAGGAGGATAACAAAATGAAAAAGTTAGTCGCTTTAGCAATGTCACTGACTATGGCATTCTCTCTGGTAGCTTGTGGAAACTCTGATGCTTCTGCAAATGCCGGAACAGATACCACAGCAACTTCTGCAGCAGCAACCACCACCGAGGCTGCACAGCAGACCGCTCCCGCTGAGAAGCAGGACGTTACCCTGAGAATCTGGGGTGCTGAGGAAGATCAGACCATGTTACAGGGCATGATCGATTCCTTCAAGGAGCATTATGCAGATTATGCAAACTTCGATATCCAGCTTGGTACCGAATCCGAGTCCACAGCTAAGGATACTGTTTTAGCCGATATTGAGGCTGCTGCTGATGTGTATGCTTTCGCATCTGATCAGCTGATCGATCTGGTAAATGCAGGTGCCCTGCAGTCCGTTGATGAAATGGATGCAGCTCTGGAAGCTTATGCAGGCAAGAGCGTAGCTGATGTTAAGAGCGCAAATGCTCCCGGTTCTGTAGATGCAGCAACCAAGGACGGCACACTGTATGCATTCCCTATGAGTGCTGATAACGGTTATTTCTTATATTACAATTCCACTTTAGTAACTCCCGAAGATGCACAGAGCTGGGATACCTTACTTGCAGCAGCTGATAAGGCTGGCAAGAAGGTTGGTATGACTCTTGCTTCCGGTTGGTATAACGCTTCCTTCTTCTATGGTGCAGGCTTCACTACCGCACTGAATGATGACGGCAGCACTGCTATGGACTGGAACGGCACCAGCGCTGATGGCGTTACCGGTGTACAGGTGGTACAGGCTATGCTGAACATCACCGGCAACAGCGCATTCCTTCCGATCGCTGATGGTGACGTATCTAACCAGATCGCTTCCGGTGATCTGTGTGCAGTAGTTTCCGGTACCTGGGATGCAACCGCAGCTCAGACCGCTTTTGGTGATGGCTACGCAGCTACCAAGCTTCCTACCTATACCTGTGGCGACAAGCAGATCCAGCAGGGCTCTGTAGCAGGCTTCAAACTGGTAGGTGTTAACAAGTATTCTGCAAATGCAGGATGGGCAACTCTGCTGGCTGACTGGATCACCAACGAAGACAACCAGGCAGTACGTTTCGCAGAGAGAGAGATCGGACCTTCCAATATCAACGTAGCAGGTTCCGAGGAAGTTTCTTCCAATACCGCTATTGCAGCTCTGTCTGAGCAGTCCGCTTATGGTGTAGTTCAGATTGTTGGTGGTAAGTACTGGGATCCCGCTGCTACCTTCGGTGAGAAAGTAGCTCAGGGTCAGCTGAAGGCTGATGATGAAGCTGGTATCCAGGCAGCACTGGATGAGCTGGTAGAAGGTGTTTCCGTACCCGCTGAATAAGTTTGGGAAGATGATCTGTTCCGGTTCTGTGACAAATGAATGATGAAAACGTTCTGGTGCAGAACGAATACAGAGAATAGAAAGGCGTCCTGAAGCTATGAACAATAATACGTAGTGGAGGGATGCCTTTTTTACAGGAAACGTTTCCGGTAAGTGGGTTCGACTCCTGCCTGCCGGGTTAGGTAACTAGTCAGATGAACGCGGGAAGGTGTTCCGAATAGTTACTAAATTATTTATTTTAATATTAAGAAAGGAGAGGGCAGAGAATGAAGAAGAAAAAGAGCGGAATCGGCGGATTCTTCAAGGAGTTCGGTGAGGCAGTTGTAAAAGGAGATCTGTTCGTAAAATTATCCCTGGTCTGGATGGGAGCAGGATATATCCGCAGAAAACAAATTATCAAAGGTATTTTAATGACTCTGCTCGAAGTGGCAGTCATTGTATTTACCTTTGGCTTTGCCACAGAGTATGTACGTGATTTTGGAACTTTGGGAACGGTTCAGCAGGAGACGGTTTTCAACATTGTAACCATGCAGAATGAATTCAACGATTATGACAACTCGTTTATGATCTTGTTGTTCTCCGTAGTTTCATTTGTTATCTGGTTTACATTTCTGGTGATCTGGCTTAAGAATGAAGTGACTGTTTACCGGCTTCAGAAAAAAGCACAGGCAGGAGAACATATCAATACGTTTGTAGAGGATCTGCAGCAGTTCAAGAATGACAAATTCTATATCACACTGCTGGCACTTCCCGTCATGGGGGTCGTTATTTTCACGATCGTTCCTCTGTTGATCCTGATCGCTGTCGCATTTACAAACTATGATCAGGGACATATGCCTCCTTCCGCTTTGTTTACCTGGGTGGGATTTACCAATTTCAAGAATCTGTTCGCCAACGGTGGAATGACCATTACCTTCGGTTATGCTTTCCGTAAGATTTTGATCTGGACACTGGTATGGGCACTGTTCGCAACCTTTACCACTTACCTTGGCGGTATCCTGTTGTCCTTGCTGATCAATAATAAGAGAACGAAGCTGCCGAAGCTGTGGAGAACGCTGTTCATTGTAACGATCGCAGTTCCCCAGTTCGTTTCCTTGCTTCTGGTACGTAACTTCTTCGCTAACAACGGTATCATGAACACAATCTGTGCCAATGCAGGAATTACCCAGTGGCTGAGAGATATCGGCGCGATCAGCACCAGTTATATTCCGTTTTTGTCCGCTCCCGGATGGGCACATGTAATGATCATCCTGATCAATATCTGGATCGGTGTTCCTTACCAGATGCTGATCGCTACCGGCGTGTTAATGAATATTCCTTCTGACCAGCTGGAGAGTGCGAAGATTGACGGAGCTACTCCTCTGCAGAGCTTTATTCATATCACCATGCCGTATATGCTGTTCGTCACCGGACCTTCTCTGGTAACGGATTTTGTCAAGAATATTAATAACTTTAACGTAATCTATCTGTTGACCCAGGGTGTATATACCACCACCAATCAGGCCATGGCGAACTCCCAGGCGAAGGAAGTGGACCTGCTGATCACCTGGCTGTTCAATCTGACACAGAGTTATTACAATTACAAGATGGCATCCGCCATCGGTATTATCGTGTTTATCCTTTGTGCGGTATTTACCCTCATTGCCTTCAGCAGATTCCTGAAGGGTGACAGAGAGGAGGCGTTCCGTTAATGAAGAGATTTATTAAGACTTTATTACATAACCTGTTACTGGCGTTTTTGGCATTTGTCTGGCTGGTGCCCATCGTATGGCTGGTGGTCACCTCCTTCAGTGCATACACCGGCATGAATACCAGCACCTTTTTCCCGAAGGAATGGAGCCTGGTCAATTATAAGAACCTGTTGTTTTCCGCAGACAGTGTGGCACAGTTCCCGAACTGGTTCAAGAACACTTTCATTATTGCATGTGTGGTATGTGTGATCTCCACTGCTTTTGTACTGATGGTGGCCTATGCGACCTCCTGCATGCGTTTCCCGGCACGTAAGCCGCTGATGAACGCCGCAGTTATTGTGAATCTGTTTCCCGGTGTATTGTCCATGATCGCAGTATATTTCATTCTGAAGACTCTGAACCTGACCAATACGCACCTCGGACTGATCCTGGTATATTCTGCCGGTTCCGGTCTGGGTTACCTGATTGCAAAGGGCTTCTTCGATACGATCCCGAATTCCCTGCGCGAGGCCGCTTATCTGGATGGAGCCAGTGAGGCTACGATCTTCTGGAAGGTTGTTATCCCCATGAGCCGTCCCATCATTGTATATACAGTTATCAGCTCCTTCCTGTCCCCCTGGATGGATTTCGTATATGCTAAGCTGATGTTGAATTCCGGTATTTCTTCCCAGTGGACTGTTGCTATCGGTCTGTACAATATGCTGGATAAGAGCCTGATCAATACTTACTTTGGTCAGTTCTGTGCAGGTGGTGTACTGGTATCCATTCCCATCTCTGTATTGTTTGTCATCATGCAGAAGTTCTATGTGGAAGGTATTACCGGTGGTGCCGTGAAGGGTTAAACTGCTTCGGCGGTTTAACCTGGGAGAATCCATGGAATGGATTCTTTAGGATAAACGTATGACATGGAGACAAAGAGTTAAATTTATGGATAAATTTATCAAAGGTATGGATGTATCGAGTCTGCCGGAGGAGACAGCTCTCGGTGCAAGGTTTTATGACGAAGGCAAAGAGGGGGACGCACTGGAGATCCTGAAAAAATACGGTGCCAACTCTCTGCGCATCCGTCTCTGGAATGATCCTTACAGTGAGGACGGCAAGCCTTACGGAGCCGGTACCAGTGACTTTACAAAACTGGTGGCACTGGCTTCCGCAGGCAAAAAGCTGGGTTACAGCTATCTGCTGGATCTGCATTACAGTGATTTCTGGGCAGATCCCGGCAAACAGTTCCCACCCAAGGAGTGGGCATACGCAGATGCGGATGCACTGGAGAAGCATGTGTATGACTACACAAAGGATGTGCTTTTGAAATTAAAGCGTCTCGATCTGCTTCCGGAGATGGTACAGGTGGGGAATGAGATCACCAATGGTCTGATGTGGCCCCACGGAAAATGGGACAACGTTGACAATATTGCAAGATTCATCAGTGCTGGCATCCGTGCGGTGAGAGAAGTATCACCGGACAGCAGAGTGATGCTTCATCTGGACTGCGGCGGCAACAATGCCCGCTGCAGAGAATGGTTTGATGCCTATGTACAGAGAGGAGAGGACTTCGATGTCATCGGACTGTCCTATTATCCCTTCTGGCACGGAACCATTGATGACCTGACCAATAATATGAACGATCTCTCTCAGAGATATCAGAAGGATGTCATTGTGGCAGAGGTATCCATGGGCTTCACCATGGAGGACTATGCAGACAGGGAAAAGCTGTCACCGGAACAGCGCAAGGGCATAGCGACCAAGCCCCACCTTGCAGAGGCGGTGGAGTATCCTATGACACCGGAAGGACAGGCTGCATTTATGCAGAAGGTCATGGAACGCATTGCGCAGGTTCCGGATGGCAGAGGAAAAGGTTTCTACTACTGGGAGCCGGCATGGATCCCAATGCCCGGTTGTGGCTGGGCCAACGAGGAATCCCTGAACTATATTCAGGATCCCGGTCCGGGCGGAAACGAGTGGGCCAATCAGGCACTGTTCGATTATGATGGAAATGCACTGCCCGCGTTGAAAGTGATCAGAGACTTTCAGAAGTAATGTGATATTCGTTCCCGCAATGCGGGGAGGATGATATAATGAAGCAAAATCACTTGCTTGCAAGTGTGATTTTGCGAAATGCATTGAGTGAGCTATGCTCACGATATAAGATGCCAAATGGCGAGATGGAGGAAAAGATGGATAAGTTTATCGTGAATATCATTCACCGTCCGGAGATGGTTCCCGAGTATGCGGAAAAAGTAACCGGACACGGCAAAGAAGAGGATCTGGGCAGAAAAGCACTGCTGACAGAATCTCTGGATATTTTCAAGTTTCAGCAGGAAACTGCGCATAAGAATGGTTTGAAGACTACCATTCAGATGACCTATGCTTCCCTGTTCAATGACGAAGCGGTAGCACTGGCTAAGGCAGATCACGAGAAGTACGGTGATGAGATCGCACTGTCTCTGTTAGGTCTGCCCTGCACAGAGTTCCGTGAGAAGTACAAGACCAAGGATTTCTGTATCTGGATGTTCTCCATGGAAGACAAAAAGTCTATCGTGGATGATGTGTTCGGCAAGTTCCATGAGAAGTTCGGATTCTATCCCGAATCCACCGGATCTTACTACATGGATGCAGATCTGACCAATTATATCAAAGCAACCTATCCTACCGTAAAATGTGCGGTAGCAACCTGTTGGGAGGAAGGCCCCAAGGCATATCATACCTGCAACAACTCCTGGTATACCTTCATGGATGGCGGCCCCTGGGCACCTTGGATCCCTTCCAAGCAGAATACCCATGCACCTGCAGCCAACGAAGCTGAGGACAGCGGTGTAGTAGCAATCCCTCACCTGTCCAGAGACCTGCTGGCATGCTATGACGGCAATGGCTCCAACTTCGGAACCCATCCTCAGAACGTATTGCGTGGTATGATCTATGACACCAAGACCTGGGAGTATCCTTATCTGTACAACCTGATCGATCAGTATCGTTCCCTGGAGAAGTACAACAACGGATACGCATACAACATGATGTTCGTAGGACCCGGCTGGCTGAACAAAATGGGCCGTTGGGAGCAGCCTTACGAACTGTTGAAGAAGAGTTATGAAGACGGTATGAAGTATTACGGCGACCTGAAGAAGGAAGGCAAGCTTACCGATATGACCATGGCGGAGTTCGCTGATTACTATCGTCAGAAGAAGACCTACACCGAGCCTGAGTGTGCTCTGTGGAGAGATATTTTGTACGGTTCCGACAAGCAGTTGTTCTGGTACTGTGATCCCTTCATGCGTGCCTGCGTAAATATGGATCAGGGCGGTGCTATCGTAGACCTGCGCCCTTACGCTGCAAAGCTGGAGTGGCCGGTAGGTATCGGCACCAAGCATGTGACCGATGCTTCCTATCCTTTCCTGATCCAGGAGAAGTACCGTGCAGGTTACTTCACACATTATGCAGGAGAAGGTACCGTTAGAAGTGCCAAGTTAAAACACAACGGTGAAGAAGTGGATTTGTGCCTGTGCCGTACCAAGGCTCATTTCTCTCAGGAAGGCAGCACCAGAATCCTGACATTGGATCCCGTAGATATCGAGTTCTATGATCTGACCGTAAAATTACAGACCATCGTTTCCTTCGAGGAAGGCAGCTCAGCAATCAAGATCGAGCGTAAGATCCTGGAGATGAGCGATCCGAACGCAGAAGTAGAACTGAACGAGTACATCGTAGCATGCTATGGTACCACTGAGTACTCTGAGGACATGCTGGGTATCACCCTGAGCACCAAAAAGGGTGACGAGGTAGAGACTCTGGATTACGAGTACAAGTGCCGTGAGATGGAGAAGGCAGAGGCTGACGAAGTAAGAGCTGTCATTCCTCAGATCGAGACCGCAGTATCCATGAGCACCAATGCAGAAGGCGCTGTCGGATATGTGAAGGAAGGATATGCATTCTCCCCGATGTTTACACTGGGTTACAATTCCAAAATCAAGGATAAGGAGGTCGTTGCAACATGGCTCAAGCTGGAAAAGGCAAATTAAACTACAGATGTCCCTCTTGCTTCATGAGAGATATCGATATGGATATGTTCTACGATAAGGATAAGAAGGAATACTACTGCCTGCGTTGTCAGTACAGGGGATCCGAGGAAGATGTCCTCAAGAAAAATGAAATGGCAAGATTCCGTTATGGCGCTATGTATGAGCGTTACACCAAATTCGATTTTGATTGAGAAAACGGATAAAGCGATTGCATAAGAGCATTGAAAAAAGGGGCTGTATTACAGCTCCTTTTTCATATATTCATATATGAAAAGAAATGAAAAATACCTTTTGTAAAATCAATCTGTACAATGGGAGAATGTGTTACATGCCTTATGATAAAGCAGAGCAAGAACAGAATTCCAATCGCAAAAGCCCCATGATCGATCCATTTGTCCGATAAGTGAAGAAGCCGGAATTTCCAAAGAGGAAAAATAATAAAAATTCCCAATACTACAGGCCAGAGAGGATGATAATAAAAGGCTGTTGTAAGATCACCGCTTAATAGGCATAAAAATGCTCTGGTCATTCCACAGAAAGGGCATGGAATGCCAAAAAAGAATAGTAAAGGGCATTGATATCCTGAGAACCACAGGAAAAGCAGGAGTAGTGCAATAATAGAAATAAGAAATATAGTTTGTTTTATGTTTTTATTCATGATCAGCAACCTATAAAAAGAAAAAAGCTTTTGTCGTCTCCGGCAAAAGCTTTTTTTATCCTGTGATTATGCTGTATATTTACCGTCTACGAATACAACTTCTTCGGAACCGGCATAAGCAGCACCGTATGCCTTGGTAAGAGCAATGATCCAGTCGACCAGGCTCCATACTCCGCAGCCACCGGCAGTGAGAAGCTTCAAAATTCCGAGACCAACCTGACCTCTGACGAATCTATCAACACCCAACTCACCAAGTAAAAAGCAGAAAACCCAGGCAAATACATGCTTGTTAACACGCTTTTCCATTAGAAAGCCCCTCCTTTGTATTAAATGATATCATCATTATGATCCGTTAGTGAGAAAAAATCAATCAATAAACGAAAAAAACATAAAATTATGTGCTTTAAGGGTTTATAAATAGTTATTAGAGGAACGTTTTAAAATAAAGCGCACATTGTATCCGGATTCGTCACAGATCCCGCGGACGATCTCTTCCGCAGCATCCTTGACATTGTCGTTGATGCAGATGATGCAGGCATCTTTTTTGCGGCTGAAGAAGGAAGCCTTCGGCCAGCGGATATAATAAGAAATCCGGTTTTTCAGCAATGCTCTCTCGATGAGCTGCTTGCAATCGGGATCGGATACTTCGCACAATTCAATCTCATTATTAACTTTCAGAGTGGTATATAGCGGCTGCATGATGTCACCTCCAATAGTATTACAAGGCGATTATAGCACAGATTCTTTGAAATGCGCAAGTAGCGCTTATACTTGACGCGGTATCCGGAAGAAGGTACAATAATACACACGGAATATGGAAACCGAAACAGCCCGGACGGGAAGGACAGACAGATCCAAAGTGCGGGCGGTAGGAAGAGAAAGGAGATCATACGATGGATATTATAGAGAAGATCGGTGATACCATCACCGAAAAGGGAAAAGTAGCGGCAGACAAAGCAAAAGAACTGGCAGCCATTGCTAATCTGAAGAGCCAGATCTCTACCTGTGAGGAAGTCATGAAGAAGAACTATCTGGAGATCGGCAAGATCTATTTTGAACAGTACAGCGATATGCCGGAGCCTCCTTTTGAGAAGCAGTGCGAGACCATTAAGAACAGCCAGAGAGCCATTGCAGATTTACAGGAAAAGATCGAACAGCTGAAAACAAAATAAAACGAAATGACGAAAATAAAAACAGGGTTGACAGCAATCCTGTTTTTATTTATAATGCAGACATAACAATGTTATGTGAACGAGTGAACATATGATAGAATAAACTCTTCCATAGAAAACATACCTGACTGCTTGCAGGCAGGGGATGCTTTCTATGAGAGGAGTATTATTCCCGAAGGAGATCGCAATGCCCTTAAAACAGGAAACGCAAAATGAGAATAAAGAAACCAGGCAGCACCTTCTGGAATGTGCCAAAAGGGAGTTCCTGGAAAAAGGATATATGAAAGCTTCCCTGCGGAATATCTGTAAAGAGGCCGGAGTGACCACAGGGGCGCTGTATTTTTTCTTCAAGGATAAGGAAGATCTGCTGGCAGCACTGGTGGAAGAGCCGTTGCGGCAGCTGTATGCAATAATGGAAGAACATTATGCCACAGAGATGCACAACGAGGATCAGGTGGCACAGCTGGATATTGCGGATGACGGGGATCTGGAAGCATCCAGACAGATCATCCGGCAGATGTATGCGAACCGGGAGGCCTTTCTGCTGCTCCTGACGAAATCTCAGGGGTCCCGATTTGAAAATTGTCTGGATGAGGTCGTGGATATCTCGGAGCAGCAGTACCGCAGATTATGCGATATGGTGACGAATGCCACCGGAAGACCGCGGGTCGATGATTACATGACACACTGGATGGCCCACATTATGGTAGATACTTTTGTACACCTGTTTCTGCATGAGACAGAAGAGAGAGTGGCATTGAAGCATGTGGATGCCTTGACGATGTATCTGGTGCGCGGATGGATGGGCATAATGACAGAAAGCTAAAATACAATGCACCCCAAGGAAGTTTGGACTTTGCAGGGGTGCTGTTTCAGAGCATTAACATAACAGTGTTATGTTAATGAAAATCATTATCATTAGTGATGAGGAGGCAGGATATGTATCTGGAAGTGAAGGATCTGAAGAAGAGCTATGGAGAAGGCGGCGGTTATGTACAGGTATTAAAGGGAATCAACGCAGGAGTGGAACAAGGTGAAATGTGTGTCATCCAGGGCACCAGCGGTTCCGGAAAATCCACGCTGCTCAACTGCATCGGAGGACTGGATACCGTGGATTCCGGTTCCATCGTAGTGGATGGACAGGAGGTGGCGGGGCTTAACAGTAAAGCACTTTCCAATTACCGTCGGGAGAAGCTGGGTTTTATTTTCCAGTTTTATAATCTGGTGCCGAATCTGACGGTGAAGGAAAATATCCAGGTCTGCCAGTATCTGACGAAGAATCCTTTGAATATGGAGGAACTGCTGCAGGTACTGGGACTGACGGAACATCAGAACAAGTTCCCTGCACAACTTTCCGGCGGACAACAGCAACGCTGTGCCATCGCCAGAGCCTTGATCAAGAATCCGAGCCTTCTGTTATGCGATGAGCCTACGGGTGCGCTGGATTCCAGGACTTCCCGGGACATCCTGATACTGCTGGAGGATATCAACAGACAGTATGGCACTACGATGCTTATTGTTACGCATAATAATTCCATTAAAAACATGGTACATCAGGTCATTATGATCAAGGACGGACAGATCAGCAAGAACTACCGGAACGAGAAACGTGTTCCTGCGGCAGAACTGGAGGATTTGTAGGATGCAGAGGATATTAAGCAAACGAGTACTTCGGGATATCCGGGAAAACCTGCTTCGGTATCTGGCACTGTTTTTCCTGGTGGCACTGGTCATGTATATGGTGGTGGCTATTGTGGGAGCTGCCGAGACTATTATGCAGGGGACGAAGGAGAGCGGACGTGTCCATCACAGAGAGGACGGACAGTTTGGCGTCTTTGTTCCGCTGGCCGAAAAAGAGACCGCACAGATCACGGAAAAAGGTGTGACACTGCAGAGGGATTTTTCCCTGGATTTTCATCTGGGACAGTCCACGTTTCGTGTCTATCAGGCAAGAGAATCGGTAGATCTGTTCGTTCCAGCAGAAGGGGAGGAAATTCCGGCACAGGGAGAGATCCTGTTGGAACAGCATTATGCGGAAAAACATGAGCTGCAATTAGGAGATATCTTTATCGTTGGGGGAAAAGAGTTCACCGTTACCGGAATCGGCAGCACGCCGGATTACGATGCTGCTTTTGAGAAAACGTCAGATACCACTGTAGACAGCAATCTGTTTGGCTTCGGATTTGTCACGGCAGAGGATTATGAAGCTCTGAAAGCAGGCGGACAGAATTTCCGGACGGAGGATTATACTTACACCTATCTGCTGAATGATACCATGACGGATCAGGAACTGAAGGAACTGTTACAATCCTTCGAACTGGACCGCAGTAAGGTGACGGATACTTATTTTCTGGAAATGCTGGCAGATGCGGAAGAGACGAAGAACGATATTCAGGATGGTATCCAGGAACTTCTGGATGGCGTGGATGAGCTGGTGGACGGTGTGGATGAACTGGCGGATCATAATACAGAACTGACGGATGCGGCGGATGAGTTGTTTGATGCTATGCTGGAACAGGTGAATGACAGCCTGAAGGATGCCGGAGTGGAAGTGACACTGACTTCAGGAAATTATGAACAACAGCTGAATGCCATGATCGCTAATCCTCATGCCTACACCGCATCCCTGCGGCAGAACCTGCAGGACGCAAAAAAGTCTCTGGAAGATCTGCAGGAGTTTCGGGATGGTGTGAAATCCTACACGGACGGAGTTAATGCAGCTTCTGCCGGCGGCGGAGCACTGGTGGGCGGTATGAATCAGATCACGGAAAACAGTGCTGCGTTGAATCAGGGAGCTGATGCTATTTTTAATGCCATTTTGGGCATGGTGAATGAACAGCTCCAGGCAGAGTTGGAACCTTATGTGGCATACGGGATCAGCTTTCCGGGACTGACGGCTGGCGGTTACGGAGAGCAGCTGGATCAGCTGGCAACTGTCTTTACACAGATGGGGGCATCCCAGGCAGCGGGGCAGCTGTCTGCAGTGAAAAGTCAGCTGGACACCGTGGCACAGTTTCGGGATGGGGTGAAAGCCTATACCGCCGGTGTCGGAGAAGCAGCCGGAGGATCCCAGGAGCTGTTCCAGGGTCTGAGCGTGCTTTATACCGCCAGTGAGCCTCTGGTAGACGGCACAGATGCCGTGGTGGATGCACTGATGGATATGGTGGAGGCACAGCTGGAAGAAAGTGATATTCAGGTAGAACTGACTGCCGACAATTATAAGGAAGAGCTGGACCAGCTGATGGCAGAGGGCAGCAGTGTGGATGCCAGGCTGCGGGATTCCTTGAAGGACGCGAAGGATACTTTGGCGGATCTGGAGGATTTCCGGGAAGGAATCATCGATTATACGGATGCCGTGGATGAGATTGCGGATGGCAGCAGGGAACTGCGGGACGGTGTGCAGGAACTGCAGGATGAAGCCAATGATATGATCGATGAGTATTTTACTTTCGATATCGACAATCTGACACAGTTTCTGGTGGCAGGGGATAATCCCAGAATCGATGCCGCCAGCGGGGATGTGATCATCAATAAATATGCCGGTATGGTATCCGGTATTATCCTGATGGTCATGTTCACTTACGTGATCTCCGTATTTGTGGTACATAATATTGAAAAAGAGAGCAGCGTCATCGGTGCGCTGTACGCTTTGGGTGTGACGCGAGGGCAGCTTTTGTTCCATTATCTGCTCAATCCCATGATGATCTCCTTCTTAGGAGGTGCGGTCGGCTGTGTCCTGGGCTTTTCGAAGTATGGTACCGGCTGGCAGATGCAGGACAGTATCGTGTATTTTTCCCTGCCACCCATGGAAATCGTGACTCCGGCCTATCTGCTGGTCTACAGTCTGGTCATGCCGCCGGTGACGGCCGCATTGGTAAACTGTCTGGTGATCAGCAAGAAGTTGAAGCGCACGGCACTGTCTCTGCTTCGAAATGAACAGACCGCAGGCAGGGCCGGGAAGATACAAGATGTAAATCTGGGAAATATGAAGTTCCTTCACAGATTCCAGGTCCGTCAGCTCCTTCGGGAGATGCGTTCTGCCGTGGCGGTGGTGATCGGTATGTTTATCTGCCTGCTGGTACTTTTGATCTCTGCAGACTGCTATGTTCTGTGTAAGAACTTTGGAGACGCCTGCCTGGATGAGACGACCTATGCTTATATGTATACTTACAAATATCCCACGGAGGATGTGCCGGAGGATGGTACTCCGGCTTATGTGGAGAGTCTGAAAAAAGAGGCTTACGGTTATAATCTGGATGTGACGGTACTGGGAATCGATAAGGATAATCCATATTTTCCGGTGGAGACCAGCAATAAGAAAAATGAGATCGTGATCTCCAGCGCCGCAGCACAGAAATTTGGCGTGAAGGTCGGTGACAAACTGGTGCTTTCCGATGAAGTGAACGAGAGAGATTATGCGTTTACTGTCAAAGATATCGTTCATTTTGCCTCCGGTGTTTATGTATTTTTAGACCGGGATGCCATGCAGGAACTGTTCGATCAGGAAGACGACTATTATAATGTAGTATTCGCCGATCATGCACTGGACATCGACAACGGCAGACTGTATTCTACGGTATCCAGAGAAAACGTGGAGGAAAGCTCTCAGATATTTACGGATATGATGGGACCTATGGTCAGCATGCTGGCGGCCATCTCCGCACTGATCTTCATGATCGTCATGTATCTGATGATGAAGGTCATGATCGACCGTTCTGCATTCTCCATTTCCCTGATGAAAGTATTCGGCTACCGAAAGGGAGAGATCCGCAGACTGTATCTGGACGGGAACTTCTATATTATAATGTTGGGAGCATTGTTGGGAGTACCGTTGGCAAAATGGTCCATGGATCTGATCTTCCCGTATTTTATTTCCAATGTAGCCATCGGAATGGATTTGCAGTTCCCGCCGCAGTTGTACGGCATGATCTACGGAGGCATCCTGATCTGCTATCTGGTGATCAACTTTCTGCTGGTGGGCAGACTGAACAAGCTGGTGCCTGCGGAAGTATTGAAGAATAGAGAGTAAATAAGTAAGTAAATATAGGTAACAGTTCAGCCATGAACATATCTGAACTGTTACCTAACTTTTTGTATAAATACATACTAACCCTATTGACAAACTAGGAAATATAAGGTAATATCATCTAAAACATAGAAAACATATAGACTTACTATGATATAAAAGACGAGGAGGATGACACCGTGGCAGCAACCTTTGATACGACAGAACAGAGAATCCTTAAGATCATAGATGACAACCGGGAGACCATCGTAGAGTTCGCAAGAGATATTTACGATCATGCAGAGCTGGGCTACAAGGAATTCCGCACTTCGAAAAAGTTCGTGGATTTTATGAAGAGCTTACAGCTGCCGGTACAGACAGATCTGGCCATCACCGGAGCAAAAGCCTATTTAAATAAAGAAAAGGCCGGAAATGCATCCCTGGCATTGATCGGAGAACTGGATGCCCTGAGGATTCCGCAGCATGCACATGCAAATCAGGAGACACAGGCAGCTCACTGCTGTGGACATCACGCACAGCTGGCAGGAGTCATCGGAGCGGCGCTGGCACTTACGGATGCAGAGGTGGCACAGAAGCTGGATGGACAGGTGATCTTCTTCGCCACACCGGCGGAAGAGTACGGTGAGATCGAATTCAAGAATCAGCTGATCGCTGATGGCAGGATCGCTTACGGTGGTGGAAAATGTGAACTGATCCGCATCGGTGCTTTCGATGATGTGGATGTGGCACTGGCGCATCATATTTCCTTAGAGGGAATCCGGCTGGGAAGTAACAGTGGCAATGGTTTTGTATCCAAGGTGATCCGTATCAAAGGAAAAGCAGCCCATGCGGCGGGATGTCCGGAAAAAGGTGTCAACGCCTTATCGGCAGCAAGCCTGGGGTTACAGGCACTGGCACTGAACCGTGAGACCTTCCGGGATGAGGATTGCGTGAGGGTTCATCCGATCCTGACCAAGGGCGGAGATCTGGTCAATGTAGTTCCCAACGAAGCGGTGCTGGAGACACTGGTAAGAGGCAAGACCCTGGAAGCTTTCGCAGATGCATCCGTCAAGACAGATCGTTCCTTCAAGGCAGGAGCACTTGCCATGGGAGCAGGGTATCGTATCGAGACTATGCCGGGCTATCTTCCTTCTCTCTGGCAGCCGGCACCGGAAGAGATGGCCGATGCTGTGAAAGCACTGGCAGGAGAAAAAACGGTATACGAGGTCAGACCGGAGGAACACAGCGGAGGATCCACAGATGTGGGAGATGTACAGCATCTGCTTCCTGTGATCACTTTCAATACCGGCGGTGCTGTAGGTGGTCTGCACCAGGTGGATTTCGATATCGTGGATGAGGAAGAAGCCTATGTGCTGACAGCCAAGATATTTGCCCTGAGTGCTTACAGAATGTTAAAGAATGGTGCGGAAGTGACGAAGCGGACGAAGCAGGAATATCATCCGAGATTCGCAGATAAGCAGGAATACATAGCCTTTATGGACAGCTTTAATAAGGTGGAGGAAGCGGACATTGAGTAAAGCAGATTATAAAATAGAAGGAACGGTTCCAAGAGAACTGTTGGTAAGTGAAGTGAGAAAGGCCGCAAGACAGTTCGCCATGCAGTTCTTCCATTTCAGTAAAGTATTATATGACCAGTTCGGACTGGAGAAGACCAAAGATATCGTGAGACAGACCGTATTCGAACTGGCAGTGGACCGGTCGGATCAGCTGCGGGAAAAGGCACTGGCGCAAGGCCTGAAGGCAGATTCCGTAGAAGACTTTATGAGTGTTATCGACCTTCCCTTCACCGGATGGATCCCGGAATGGGGAGAAGATCACTGTCCCTATGCGGAAGTGTGGAGAACTTATTTTGACAAATATCCCTGGTTCCGAGAGATCGCACCGTTTTACTGTGACGTGATCGACACTACTACCATTGAGAATTTTTCCAAATGTCTCTCCCACAGGATCACACAGAATGTCATCCTGGAAGGTACCTGTTGTAAGAGAGAGTACTTTGAAAGCGATAAGGTGAAGCGAGGAGAATACACTTATGGAAAAAAAGAAGAAAACTAAGAATAAGAAACGTTTTACCTGGGTGAATCTGGCACAGCTGCTCACCGTGGCGGCACTGCTTCTGTGGATGCAATGGGCAGTAGATTCCGGCAGGGTGCTTACGATCTTCGTGGCGTCCCCGACTTCCATCGTGGAAGAGGGCATTAAGATCATTACAGACGGAACCTTATGGCCTCACTTATTGCTGACGATCCAGGAGGCACTGGCAGGTTACCTGTCCGCAGTGGTAGTCGGTATTGCGGTAGGTCTGTTGTGGACATTGTTTCCGGTATCGGAGAAGTACATGAATGTATTCTGTTCGGCAATCATGGCAGTTCCGAAAGTAGCAATCCTGCCGCTGTTGATCCTGTGGTTTGGCATCGGCTTTCAGTCCAAGGCGTTTCTGGTATTTTTGTTCTCGGTATTTACAATTCTGTATAACACAGTGACCGGAGCCAAGGAGTGTAAAAAGGAATACCTGAAGGTGGCAAGGGTCTTTCGGGCCAACCGTTTCCAGACCGTATTTCTGGTCATCATTCCGGCGGCACTGCCGTCGATCTTCAACGGATTGAAACTGGCAGCGGCAACGGCACTGACCGGTGTATTGTTCTCGGAAATGCAGTCGGCGAGAGCGGGACTCGGCTATCTGCTGACAGAATCCCAGAACCTGTTGAACACCCCGAGGATGTTCTTCCTGATCATCCTGATCACCTTATTATCTGTAGGCGCAGTGAAACTGATCGATGCCATCGAATATGCTATCAGCTATCGATGGAGACATGTATAAGCAAATAAATTTTTTCAATAGACGAGGAGGAAAATGTTATGAAAAAGAAAGTATTCAGCGTATTACTGACTGTGGCACTGGCAACCGGAGTACTGGCAGGCTGCGGCAGCAGTGCAGCAACCGGCAACAATGCAGCAACCGGAGCCGCACAGAATGAGGGAAGCCAGACAGCAAGTGCAACTACCGCAGGAGAGGAATCCGGAGACACCATCGTGATCCGTTCCTGCTTCGCTACCGGAATGACCGGTGCGGTGAACCGTTTTGCCATTGAAAAGGGTCTGTATAAAGAGCTTGGTATTGAGTTCGAAAATGTAGAGGCCAGCGCTGATACCAACTCCACAGTAATGTCCCTGATCACCAGAGGAGAGATCGATGTGGCAGACGGAGATCCCAGTTCTTATATCCCCGGTATCTACAACGGTGTGCCTGCCAAGCTGGTAGGAAATATGTGGAGATATTCCGGATGCTACTGGCTGGTGGCAAACAATGATATACAGGACTTCTCCGATCTGGAAGGCAAAAAAGTCGGTACCGCAGGAGCTTCCGGCGGAATGAGACTTTCCGTATTGAAGATGTTGGAGAAGAACGGTGTCAGCACGGATAACGTGGATCTGATCGCCAACGGCGTATATCAGACCGCTTATGCATCCCTGACTTCCGGCGAAGTGGACGCTACGATCATTCACAACCCGTATGCGGCACTGGCTGAGGCAGACGGCACCGGACATATCCTGGGAAGAGCCTGGGACTACATCCCCGACTACTATACCGGAACGATCATCGCAAGCAACAGCTTTATTGAAAATGAGCCGGAGAAGCTGCAGCGCTTCCTGACCGCTTATTATCAGGTACATGAAGAAGTTAAGAATGACTATTTCGACGAATTTGTTGCATGGGCAGCAAAAGAGATGAATACTTCCGAAGAGGTTATGAGAAAGGCCATCGAGTCGGAAATCGATGTATGGCTGGATTATCCGGTAATCCCCGAAGATCGTCTGGCTACCACCTTTGAATATCTGAAGGAGTACGGCTGGGTAGATGAAAATGTCAGCTACGAAGGAACCTACACCAACGAATTCGCGCAGGTAGCTGCAGATACCCTGGGAATGACCGACCCGGAAGCAAAATAATTGAGAATGCTCTGAAAATAAGAGACACAGGAAACGGAGGTAATGGAAATGCCCGCAATATCCATTAAAAATATCAACAAAACCTATATCGATCAGGATGGAAACGAAGTACAGGCACTGCATGACATCAATCTTGATGTGGCAGAAGGTGAATTCGTCTGCATCGTAGGTCCCAGCGGATGCGGTAAGAGTACCCTGTTAGAGATCGTGGCGGGCCTGCTGGATGCTACAAGCGGCGAAGTATTGCTGGATGGACAGCCGGTACACGGTACCAGCAGAGATATTGGCGTGGTATTCCAGGATGCCTCCCTGTTTCCCTGGAGAACCGTACGGAAAAATGTGGCATTCGGACTGGAGATCGCCGGAGTACCCAGGGAAGAGAGAGAAGAACGGTTAAAGCGTTATATCTCCATGGTCAGCCTGAACGGTTTTGAGAACAAATATCCGGCACAGCTGTCCGGCGGTATGCGGCAGAGAGCCGGCATCGCCAGAACCCTTGCCATGAATCCCAAGGTCATCCTCATGGATGAGCCCTTCAGTGCCGTGGATCATCTGACCAAATGCACACTGCAGGAGGAACTGATCAATATCCGTCAGGCAGAGAACAAGACGGTATTATTCGTCACCCATGATATCAACGAAGCGGTATTTCTGGCAGACAGAGTCGTGCTGTTAAGCCCAAGACCCAGTACGATCCAGAGGATCTACGAGATTCCGCTGGAGCAGAAGAGAGGACGCAGTGATCCTCTGCTGTTAAAGATCGCAGCGGAAATTGCCAAAGATATTAACAGTGGCGGACAGGATATTCCCAACAACTATTGGGGCAACTTATAGGCGGAGAATACAGAGAATAAGGAGGCAGCAGTATGTTTCGTGACACCAGTATGGATTACCTTTCCAGAGATGAAGTACTTGAGATCTGGAATCACAATATGCGTCTGACAGACGAGCAGCTTTTAGCCATGGATGAGACAGAATTCCGGGCCAGAGTGAGAGAACGTTCCCATCATACCCTGGAGATCCAGGTATATGCCACCGCATATCGCCACCAGAAATTAAAGCCCAACCAGGCAGATTATACGAAGCATCTGCTGGAACTGTGGGAGAAAAGAGGATTGGGAAAAGATCTGCCGGAATATCGGTATGCCTCTTTCCTGATCGATGCAGCGGAGAAACTGGTAAAGGGGGAAGACGTGGATCTGACACCTTACAAACCTACGCCGGTGACGGAACAGATGGAGAAAGACTTTTTCACGATTGTAAAGGAACGCAGAAGCGTCCGGGAATTCAAGGACAAGGAAGTACCGGATGAACTGATCGATAAGATCCTGGAAGCGGGGCTTTGGGCTGCTCACGGCTGTAATGTACAGTCCATCCGCTATGTGGTGGTACGGGAGAAAAACGAGCCGGGACTGTTCCGCGGCAGTGACGTGCCGGGAGGTCCGGTGCATCTGGTGATCTTACAGGATATGAGATGCTACAGAGCCAACTCCTTTACCCCGGTGAGAAACCAGCTGCTGGATGCCGGAGCCGCCGGACAGAATATCGTTCTGGCAGCCCACGCCGTAGGACTGGAAGGTGTCTGGCTGACTTTCCCCGGAGAAGAATTTTGTGACAGACTGCGGAAGAAATTTAATCTGCCGGATTATATCCGCCTGGTGACCTATGTGGATGTAGGATACGGTGACCAGACCCCTTACCCTCCTCAGAGATGGAACGTCAAGGATACGATTCTCGGAAGATACTAGGAAGAAGGAGAGCGGCGCATGAATATTGTGATTATTGGCGGCAGCCGCATCGTACTCATCGGTTCCACTTCGGGAATCCGCAGAGACAGGGGCGGCACCTTTACCGAGACCAGAAAGAAATCCTCCGAAGAGGACAGGTCACTTTTAGAGACCTCTGACCTCGGAAAAGTCATCGCCCTGACTTTCCGCCTGTCCCCACAGGCAGTACTGGAGGAAGTGAATATCCGACCTTTACAGGGAGATACCTATTAGGCAGTCGATGGACTGCCTTTTTTCTTCCCAAGGAAACTCATTGAATGTTAAAAAAAAGTATGGTATGATAAAGGGCAGAACTGACAAAGATACGAGAATCACGGAGGTTTTTAGATACAATGGAACAGTACAAGCAGGAATTTATTGAATTCATGGTGGATTGTCAGGCGTTGAAGTTTGGCGAGTTTACCTTAAAGAGTGGCAGAAAGTCTCCTTTCTTCATGAACGCAGGTGCGTATGTCACCGGTTCTCAGCTGATGAAGCTGGGCGAGAGCTATGCGAAAGCAATTCACGATACCTACGGTGACGATTTTGATGTATTGTTCGGACCTGCCTATAAGGGCATTCCCATCAGTGTTGTAACCGCAGTGGCTTACAGCAAATTATACGGCAAAGAGATTCGTTACTGTTCCGACCGCAAGGAAGAGAAGGATCATGGCGCAGATAAGGGAAGCTTCCTGGGAAGCTCCTTAAAAGATGGCGACAGAGTCATCATGATCGAGGATGTTACCACTTCCGGCAAATCTATGGAAGAGACCGTTCCCAAGGTAAGAGGAGCAGCCAATGTAGAAATCGTTGGTCTGATGGTATCCCTGAACCGTATGGAAAAGGGTCTGGGCGGCAAAGTCAGTGCACTGGAAGAGATCAAGGAAAAGTACGGCTTCGATGCACATGCCATCGTAACCATGCAGGATGTCATCGATCATCTGTACAACAAGCCTTACAAGGGACAGGTATACATTGATGATACTCTGAAGAAGGCAATCGACGAATATTATGCTGTATACGGTGCTTAAGCAGACGGCTTCGAAAGTTTTGGATAGAAGACAGGAGGATTCCATGGAAGAGAAAATCTATAAGATCATGCGTGGAGCAGGTGCTCTGAATATTGTACTGGGAGTCATTTCCCTGGTAGTCGGAATCGCGGCAGGTGTGTTGCTGATCATCAGTGGCGGCAAGCTGGTCTCCGGCAAATCACGTATTCTGTTCTGATCACAAATAAGAAGGAAAACGTCGTCAGGGCGTGAAAATTGGGCATTTCCATACCGGAAGTGCCCTTTTCGGGTTCCATGGGGGATTGCAGGTTACTGAAAGGCTTGAAAATAGTATGCGGAAAAAGAACTACATTTTTACGAATAAAAAACATTCCAACAGGGCGATCATGGCGACCATCCTGGGGGGCATCAGTCTGGTGTCCCTGGGGATCGTGACGTATCTGTCCTACAGTCAGGGCGGCGTGATGCACGGTGGATACGGTGTTACCGGTGTGTTGGCCACCATCTATTCCCTGATCGGACTGATCCTGGGAATACTGACCCTTCGGGAAAAAGATATCTATCGTATCTTTCCCGTGCTGGGAACAATATTAAATGTTGTTGCCCTTGGAGGTGTCAGCTTTTTGCTGTATCTGGGAAGCCGTCTGTAACGGATATTCTGGAACAGAAGCATTGGATCACACAGCAGTTATTTAGATAGAAGGAGCAATCAGATCTATGGAAGAAAGAGAATTATTACTGGAACGTCTGGAACTGGCCTTAGACCGGATCCGGGAGATCCCCGGGGAGGACTGGCAGGAAGAAAGCCTGCAGCACTGGAAAGAATATTTTACAGCGGTAGCAAAATTTTTACTGCTGATCGAGGATACCAGACAGTTCCTGGAGCAGGGAAAACAGAATACTGCCACTTTGGAAGAGCTGAAACAGCGTAACCATGCCCTGTATGAAGATATTTTACCGGAAAATTATGAGAACAGCTTTGCTAATCCTGCGGTAGCTGTAAAGTGTCTGGGAGAAGAATTCGGCGCACTGGCCGCCTTTCTTTATACGGAAATGCGGAGCCTGATCGGTTTTACCTATGAGGGAAGACTGGACGAACTGGTGATCCGTATGGAACTGTTTTCTGAGGTATATGCGGCATTTGTATATGAGGAGCAGGAGAATCATAGACTTCCGTCTTATGCGTCCATCCGTGAGATCCTTTACTGGTTCGTCAGCGATTACGCGGATGTGGCGGCGGAAGCACGGGTACGGGAACTGGTATGCCCGGGGAATAATTTTGCGGCAGACATTATCCGAAGGGCGGAACTGACCGATCTGCGTTATCTCTATGCCTATGGAGAATACGTGGGGGAAAATGAACTGGCAATGGCGAAATTCCTGAATTCCCTGCCGGAAGAGACCATAAATACCATGGCAGACACTTATACCGAGGGGTACCGCATCGGTTTTGAAGTGACCGGCAAGGATCTGTCGAAAAAAGCTGCGGTGGATGTCCGTTATCAGCTGGGCTTCGAACGCATGATGCGGAGAGCTCTGGAGAATTTTGACAAAATGGGATTGCAGCCTGTGATCTACCGTGCAGCTGCCAGTATTTTATATAATCCCTCCATTTATAAAAATGGCTTCTACAGTGTCAGCCCCAACAGACAGTATGAGTTCGATCACAAGGATGACAAGGCACTGTTCTTGGATAAAATGTATTGCAGCCGGAAACTGGAAGTCATGCATACCGCTTTTGAAAAATATAAGACAGAGGCCAGAGGCTATGCGGGCCCGGCCGTGGTGGAGACCTTCGGTGAGAAAGATTTCGCACCGGTGAACAAGCCGGAAGCGGTGAAAATGACGGATGAGCAGAGCGCTCTTATGGTGGAGCACCGCACCCAGATGGGACAGCTGCAGAGACAGTATATTATTGAGGAAGAGCGCAGCTTTACGATTATTGCGTTCCCCATCCCGGAGGTAGGGGACTGCTTTGAAGAACTTTTCCGGGAGACTATTCGGATCAACACCCTGGATTATAAAAAATATCAGAGGATCCAGCAGACCATCATCGATGCGCTGGATCAGGCAGACCACTGTGAGGTGAAGGGCTGTAACGGTAATCACACGGATATCACAGTGAATCTGTGGAAGCTCAAAGATCCTGCCAAAGAAACTATTTTTGAAAACTGCGTGGCAGACGTGAATATTCCCGTGGGAGAAGTATTTACCTCTCCGGTGCTGGAAGGCACAAACGGTGTGCTGCATGTGACAAAAGTGTTCCTGAACGGCTTGGAATATAAGAATCTGGAGATCACCTTCGAAAACGGCAGGATTAAAAACTACAACTGTGCTAATTTTGCCACGGAGGAAGAGAACAAGGCATTCATTAAGGAAAATATCCTGTTCCGCCATAAGACACTGCCGCTGGGAGAATTTGCCATCGGTACCAACACCACGGCTTATGTGGCAGCAAAGCGTCTGGGCGTGGAAGCCAGGATGCCGATCCTGATCGCGGAGAAGATGGGACCGCATTTTGCAGTGGGCGATACCTGCTATTCCCATGCGGAAGAGGTGAAGGTATACAATCCCGACGGTAAAGAGATCGTGGCCAGAGACAATGAGGTGGCCGCCCTTCGCAGTGTGAACCCTTCCAAGGCTTATTTTAACTGCCATACGGACATTACCATTCCTTACGATGAACTGGCAGAGCTGACCGCAGTGAAAAAGGACGGCGGGCGGATCCCCATTATTGCGAATGGCAGATTTGTCCTTCCCGGAACGGAAGAACTGAATGAGCCGCTGCGGGAGTTGGATTAAAACTATTCAGCAAGCATTTGCAGAAAGCAATTTTGCATGGTTCTGAATAGTTATCATAAGATTTCATAAAACCATTGCATCATTGAAAAGATTTTAGTAAGATAAAATATATATGGATAAAATCGGTGCAACCGATACATGAGGAGGACATTATGGCAAATACAGAGAATTGCCCTAAGGTTGGCATTGTAATGGGTAGTGATTCCGATATGCCTGTGATGGCGAAAGTCGCAGACATTCTGGAAGAACTGGGCATCCCTTATGAGATGACCGTGATCAGCGCTCACAGAGAGCCGGATGTGTTTTTTGAGTATGCAAAAAGTGCGGAGGAAAAAGGCTTCAAGGTGATCATTGCCGGAGCCGGTATGGCAGCGCATCTGCCCGGCATGTGTGCCGCTATTTTCCCTATGCCCGTCATCGGAATCCCGATGCACACCACTTCCCTGGGAGGCAGAGATTCTCTGTATTCCATCGTTCAGATGCCCTCCGGCATCCCGGTTGCCACAGTAGCCATTAACGGCGGCGCCAATGCAGGACTTCTGGCAGCCAAGATCCTGGCTACTTCCGACGCAGAACTTCTCGGAAAGTTAAAAGCATACAGCACCAAATTAAAAGAACAGGTAGAAGCCAAGGATGCAAAATTGCAGGAAATCGGTTACAAAGCTTACCTGGAAGGCATGAAAAAATAAGAAAATAAGACAGAGAATCCGGGACCTCTTAAGAGGCTGCCCCACCAAATAAAACGAAAGAGCCCCTGCGGCGGAAATGAGGAGAAAATGGATTACAAGAAAGCTGGAGTAGACATCGAAGCAGGCTACAAGTCTGTAGAACTGATGAAGAAGTATGTGAAGGAGACCATGCGTCCCGAAGTAATGGGCGGTATCGGTGGTTTCTCCGGAGCATTTTCCCTGAGTGCCATCAAAGATATGGAGGATCCCGTGCTCCTGTCCGGAACCGATGGTGTAGGCACCAAGCTGAAGCTGGCATTTTTAATGGACAAGCATGATACCATCGGTATCGACTGTGTGGCCATGTGTGTAAATGATGTGGCATGTGCAGGTGGCGAACCATTATTTTTCCTGGATTATATCGCATGTGGACGCAATATTCCCGAGAAGATCGCTACCATCGTAAAGGGCGTGGCAGAGGGCTGTAAGCAATCTGACGCAGCACTGGTAGGCGGTGAGACCGCAGAGCATCCCGGACTGATGCCTGAGGATGAGTACGATCTGGCCGGATTTGCAGTAGGTGTGGTAGAGCGTAAGGATCTGATCACCGGCGAGAACATCAAGCCCGGTGATGTACTGGTGGGAATCGCTTCCTCCGGTGTACATTCCAACGGTTTCTCCCTGGTGAGAAAGGTATTCGATATGACCAAAGAGAGCCTGGATACCTATTATGACGAACTGGGCAAGACTCTGGGTGAAGCACTGCTTGCTCCCACCAGAATCTATGTGAAGGCTATGAAGTCTGTGAAGAACGCAGGCGTTAAGGTAAAGGGCTGCAGCCATATTACCGGCGGCGGTTTCTATGAGAATATTCCCAGAATGCTTCCTGACGGCATCCGCGCAGTTGTGAAGAAGGACAGCTACGAAGTACCCGCTATTTTCCGTCTGATGCAGAAAAAGGGTAACATTGCTGACGAGATGATGTACAACACCTACAACATGGGTCTTGGCATGGTGCTGGCACTGGATCCCGCAGATGTGGACAAGACTCTGGAAGCGCTGAAAGCAGCAGGGGAGACCGCTTACGTGGTAGGTACCTGCGAAGCCGGTGAAAAGGGTGTGACCATATGTTAAGAGTAGTCGTACTGGTATCCGGCGGCGGAACGAATCTGCAGGCGATCATTGATGCTATCGCAGCGGGCAAGGTCACCAATGCGCAGATCGTCGGTGTCATCAGCAACAACAAGACGGTGAAGAGCCTGGAGAGAGCACGTAATGCAGGAATTCCTGCGGTATGTGTGTCTCCGAAGGATTATGAGAGCAGAGAAGTATTTAACGATGCGTTGCTTGCAAAGGTGAAGGAATTTACCCCGGATCTGATCGTGCTGGCAGGCTTCCTGGTGAAGATCCCGGAGGCTATGGTGCATGAATACAGTAATCGTATCATCAATATTCATCCGTCTCTGATCCCCTCTTTCTGTGGTGTGGGATACTATGGACTTCATGTGCATGAAAAGGCACTGGAGCGCGGTGTGAAGGTCACCGGAGCCACCGTGCATTTTGTGAATGAAGGCATGGATGAAGGCCCTATCATTGCACAGAAAGCAGTGGCAGTGGAAGATGATGATACCCCGGAAATCTTACAGAGACGTGTCATGGAACAGGCTGAGTGGCTGCTTCTGCCTCAGGCGGTGGATGACATTGCCAACGGACGGATCTGCGTCGTAGACGGCAAAGTAAAGCATAACAAATGAGTAACTATTCAGAGCCAATGGGCGAAGTAATCACCATGAGCAAATAGCATACAAACATGTTATTCAGGAAAGCCTCGCAGAGGCGGTTTTGCGAATGGGGGTGAATAGTTACGGAATAAGGAGAAACATAATATGGGTATGAAAGTATTGATCGTAGGTGGCGGTGGCAGAGAGCATGCCATTGCAACCTGTGTTGCAAAGAGTCCTAAGGTAGATAAGATCTATTGTGCTCCGGGCAATGCCGGAATCGGTCAGATCGCAGAATGTGTTCCCATCGGAGCCATGGAATTTGACAAGATCGTTGCTTTTGCGAAGGAACAGGCCATTGACCTGACCATCGTAGGTATGGACGATCCTCTGGTAGGCGGACTGGTAGATGCACTGGAGGCAGAGGGCCTGCGTGCTTTCGGACCCCGTAAAAATGCAGCAATCCTGGAGGGCAGCAAGGCTTTTTCCAAGGATCTTATGAAAAAATATAATATTCCTACCGCAGCCTATGAGAATTTCGATAATGCGGAGGATGCCATCAAATATCTGAAGGAGCAGGCAAGTTTCCCTATCGTGCTGAAGGCAGATGGCCTGGCACTGGGAAAAGGCGTACTGATCTGCAATACGTTGGAGGAAGCTCTGGCAGGAGTGGATGAGATCATGCTGGACAAGAAATTCGGTGCGGCTGGTAATCGTATGGTCATCGAAGAGTTTATGACCGGAAGAGAAGTCAGTGTACTTTCCTTTGTAGATGGCAAGACCATCCGGATCATGACTTCTGCACAGGATCACAAGAGAGCGAAGGACGGCGATCAGGGACTGAATACCGGCGGTATGGGAACCTTTTCTCCCAGCCCGTTCTATACCGAAGAAGTGGATGCATTCTGCAAGAAATATATTTACCAGGCTACGGTGGATGCCATGGCAGCGGAAGGCAGACCTTTCAAAGGCGTTATTTTCTTCGGACTGATGCTGACACCGAACGGTCCCAAAGTACTGGAGTACAATGCAAGATTCGGTGACCCGGAGGCACAGGTGGTACTGCCCCGCATGAAGAACGATATTATCGAGGTCATGGAGGCTTGTGTGGACGGTACTCTGGATCAGATCGATCTGCAGTTTGAAGACAATGCTGCAGTCTGTGTGGTTCTGGCCAGTGATGGCTATCCGGTATCCTATGAGAAGGGTTATGTGATAAACGGACTGGAGAAGTTCAACGGAAAAGACGGCTATTATTGTTTCCATGCGGGAACGAAGCTCACAGACAAGGGAATCGTGACAAACGGCGGACGTGTTCTGGGAGTGACAGCCAAGGGAGCTACCCTGAAGGAGGCCCGTGCCAATGCCTATGCGGCAACGGAATGGATTACCTTCGAGAACAAATACATGCGTCATGACATTGGCAAGGCAATCGATGAAGCGTAAGACATGTCAGGATACAGAAGGAGTTGCAGATGAAAAAGACAGTACAGAGAACAAGTAAATTCAAGGCTTTCTGGGGAATGTTTGCATTGGTGCTTGTGCTGGGAGCAGGACTTTTTGCCGAGAATCTGGCGTTTGTCAGCCATGCGGAAAGCGCAGCCAAGGTAACAGCATCCAGTGCAAAGATCCGTAAGAGCGCGGATTCTTCCAGTGAAGTCATCGGCAGTGCGGCAAAGGATAAGACCATTTCCATCAAGAGCCAGACCAAGGGAGCAGATGGCTATACCTGGTATGAGGTATATGTGGATGCGAATACGCTGGGATATATTCGTTCCGATCTGGTAAGCATTACCGACGGATCTACCCCGCCGTCTTCTTCAACTACGACCACCACGACAACTACAACGACGACTACCGCAGCAACACCGGCTCCGGCAGTGAATGAAACACCGGTGGATGTCACAGCGGTGGAGCCTGTAAGTGCTACCGTGACGGGCGGACAGTCGGTGCGTGTGCGCAGCAATGCATCTACCACGAGCCAGATCGTAACCACAGCAGAGAACGGAATGGCTCTGACCGTCACCGGACAGGCTACCGGTACGGACGGCAATACCTGGTATCAGGTGAATTTCATCGCCAACAATACCGAAGTGACCGGATTTATCCGTTCCGATTATGTGGCGTTATCCGGAGAACTGCAGGCACCTTCCACAGAGCAGCCTGCGGAAGAACAGCCTTCGGAAGAACAGCCCGCCGAGGATACACAGACCACTTCCAAGGACTGGGATACCCAGTTGCAGGGAGATGCGTGGTATCTGTTAGATATGGTAGGACAGAAACAATACAAGATTGATGATCTGTTCAGCTCTATTGACCAGATTACTGAGATCAATGCGCAGTTTGAGACCAATCAGAAGAAGATCACCAGTCAGAAGGTCGTGATCATTATTCTTGTCATTCTTCTGGTGGCAGCGGCGGCAGCAGTCACTCTGCTGATCTTCAAGATCAAGGATATGACGGATGCGGCTGATTTCTCTGATGCGGAGGAAGCAGCACTTCGCAGAAGAAGAGTGGACAGACCCCAGACCGGCAGAGGTCAGGGTGGAAGACCGGCACCTCAGGGCGGCAGAACCCAGGGTGGCCAGAAAGTGATGCATGAAGTGGGAGCAGAGAGACGTCCCGCAGGAAAGCCCGCCGGACAGGGCGGCAGACCGGTGCAGGGACAGAGACCGGCAGGCCAGCAGGCAAGACCCGCGACACAGGGAGCCAGACCTACGGCACCCCAGGCCGGAAGACCGGCACCGCAGGGAACCAGACCTGCAGCACCCCAGACCGGAAGACCCGCACCGCAGGGAACCAGACCTGTAGCACCCCAGACCGGAAGACCCGCACCGCAAGTAGACAGACCGGTAAAACCGGCACAGAATAACGGTAATCCGCAGGATCCCGGTTGGAAGTCCAAGAACTTCATGTCCGATGATGACGAGTTCGAATTCGAATTCCTGAACTGGGACGGTGACGAAGAACAATAGGAATAAACAGACCGGAAACGGCATCTTACGAGAGTGGGATGCCGCTTTCTTTTTAAAATTTTGATAAACTTTCCCGGTCTGCAGTTGACAGCACCGCCCTCACTGTTATAATAGACGTATAACAATCGGTGACAGTGGGAAGGGAGTGATTTTGATGATAATAGAGATAGATTTCAATAGTGATGAAGCGCTCTATATGCAACTGCGCAATCAGATCATCATGGGAATTGCCACGTCACAGTTTCATGAGGGAGATTCCCTGCCGAGTGTACGGCAGCTGGCGGATACCATCGGGATCAATATGCATACTGTAAATAAGGCCTATACGGTTCTGAAGCAGGAGGGCTATGTCAAGGTCGACAGGCGAAAGGGAGCCGTGATCGCTCTGGATGTGGACCGTATGCGTGCGGTGGATGAATTGCGGAAGGAACTGCAGGTAATACTTGCTAAGAGCAGCTGCAAAAATATTTCCAGGCAGGAAGTACATGAATTGATTGATGAAATTTATGAAGAATATGGAGGACTGAATTGATGCAGTCACAGTTTACGGATAAAGCGCAGAATGCGCTTGCCCAGGCCGGCAGATGTGCCAGAGGCCTGAAACAGGGCTATATCGGGACCGAACACATTCTGGTGGGACTCCTAAAGGAAGATACCGGTGTAGCCGCAAAAGTGTTGGCGGATAACGGAGTAGAAGTGGATCAGGTCATGGAAATGATCCGGGATCTGATCGCCTTTGAAAACGGTGTGGCCGTGAAGGACAAAGAGGGATATTCTCCCAGAGCTGCCCGGATTCTGGAAGAGGCACACCGCCAGGCTGCCCGTTTCGGACAGAAGCAGACCGGCACGGAGCATCTGCTTCTTGCACTGATCAAAGAGGGCGAGAATGTTGCCGTGCGTCTGCTGAACACGTTGGGAGCTAATGTGCAGAAGATCTATGTAGATACCCTGATCGCCATCGGACAGGACGGCAATCTGTACAAGGAAGATCTGGGGAAAAAGGGAGACCGTAAGGCGAAGCAGTCTACACTGGAACAATACAGCAGAGACCTGACGGCTCTGGCCAGAGAAGGAAAATTGGATCCTGTGGTAGGCAGAGAAGAAGAGATCCGCAGAGTAGTGCAGATCTTAAGTCGCCGCACGAAGAACAATCCCTGTCTCGTCGGAGAACCCGGTGTAGGTAAGACCGCCGTGGTAGAAGGTCTGGCAGCCCGCATTGTGGCAGGAGACGTACCTTTTACCGTGCAGAATAAGAGAGTACTGACACTGGATTTGTCGGGAATGGTGGCAGGAAGTAAGTACCGTGGCGAGTTCGAGGAACGCATCAAGAAGGTATTGAAGGAAGTGACGGAGGACGGGAATATTATTTTATTCCTGGATGAACTTCATACGATCATTGGTGCCGGAGGTGCGGAAGGCGCCATTGACGCTTCCAATATCATGAAGCCTTCCCTGGCCCGTGGAGAGATCCAGCTGATTGGTGCCACCACCATTGCGGAATACCGCAAGTATATTGAGAAGGATGCGGCTCTGGAGCGCAGATTCCAGCCGGTGACTGTGGAAGAACCTACAGAGGAAGAGGCGGTCCGTATTCTGGAGGGCATCAAAGGAAAATATGAGGATCATCACCATGTGCAGATCACCCCGGAGGCCATTGAGGCTGCTGTCAGATTGTCCAGCCGTTATATCAATGACAGAAATCTGCCGGATAAGGCCATCGATCTGATCGATGAAGCTTCGGCAAGCGCAAGACTGAGTGCATTGGATGCCCCGGATAAAGCGAAGGAGATCGCTGACCGTATCCACGAGATGGATCAGGAGATGGAGAGAGCTATCCGCATGGAAGCATTTGACCAGATGGCAGAGATCAAGAAGCAGCAGGATGCGCTGGTGAAAAAATATGACCGCCTGATGAAAAAGCGGGAGAAACAGGAAGCGGGCAATGTTATCAGTATCGGTGAGAATGAGATCGCCGAGGTCGTTGCCCAGTGGACCAAGATCCCCGTACAGAAGCTGGCGGAAAAAGAGAGCGAACGACTGTTAAAACTGGAGAAGACGCTGCATAAGCGTGTCATCGGCCAGGAGGAAGCAGTGACCGCAGTGGCCAGGGCCATGCGCAGAGGCCGTGTGGGTCTGAAGGATCCAAACCGTCCCATCGGCTCCTTCCTGTTCTTAGGTCCTACCGGTGTTGGTAAGACGGAACTGTCCAAGGCATTGGCAGAAGCTATGTTCGGCTCTGAAGATGCCATGATCCGTGTTGATATGTCCGAATACATGGAAGGCCATTCGGTCTCCAAGATGATCGGATCACCGCCGGGATATGTAGGCTTTGAAGAAGGCGGACAGCTGAGCGAGAAGGTTCGCCGTAATCCCTACTCTGTTGTTCTGTTTGACGAGATCGAGAAAGCGCATCCGGATGTATTTAATGTTCTTTTGCAGGTACTGGATGACGGTCATATCACGGACTCCAAGGGACGCAAGGTCAGCTTCAAGAACACTGTGCTGATCATGACTTCCAATGCGGGTGCACAGCGTATCGTGGATCCCAAGAATCTGGGCTTTGCCACAGAGAAGAGCGAGACAAAGGATTACGAGAAGATGAAATCCAATGTCATGGAAGAAGTAAAGCGCAGCTTCAAGCCGGAATTTATCAACCGTATTGATGATATTATCGTGTTCCACCAGCTGAACAATGAGAACATGAAGGAGATCGTGAATCTTCTGGCATCCAATCTGTACAAGAGATGTGAGGATCAGCTGGGGATCCATCTGACCATCACAGCAGCGCTGAAGGAGCATCTGGTATCCAAATATGCAGATAACAAGATGGGAGCAAGACCCTTGAAGCGTGCGATTCAGTCCGTGGTAGAGGATGCTCTGGCAGAGGAGATCCTGCAGAAAAAGGTGGTACCGGGAGATAAGGTATCCGCCGGATTCAAGGATGGAAAAGTTGTATTTACCGTGAAAAATTAAGTATTTGTAACTATTCAGTCACTCAATTTGCAAAATCGCTCTTGCAGAGCGTTCCTTTTGCTCATTGAGGTTACTTCGTCCTATAAATTACGTCAAAGGTTCTTACGAATGCAAGCATTCGACGTACCTATGACACAATTTACATGACTTTGAATAGTTACAAAATAAATAAAACTTTTTGTAGAAAAACAGGGTGAGATATATTATACTGTAACTATTCAAACCCCATTCGCAAAGAACGAAAGAGAAAGATGTATTGCGGATGCAGTTACTTTCAGGAGGACAGACAGATGGCAGTAGTGGAAGAAATACTTCGCAGTGAAGCAGACGGATCTATCAGCTTTGGTAATCACAAGCTGGCCAAGAAGGCAAAAGTGGAAGATTATGAGCATGCAGGAGATCTGCTGAAGGTTAAGACCTACAATGAGATGACAAAGCTGGAAAAGAACGGCATGTTTTTATATGAATCTGTTCCCGGAACCAGTGTACTGGAGTTCAAGGAAGCTGACAACAGTGTGGAGTTCATCGTAGAAGGTGACGAGGATTCCCAGATCACTGTAGGACTGAAGGACGATACCGAGTACGAAGTTTTTATCGACGGTAAGAACGTAGGAACCATGAAAACCGGACTTGGCGGCAAACTGAGCCTGAGCGTAGAACTGGAAGCAGCAGGTGAAGTACCTGTTAAGATCGTAGAGGCGTAAGGACGCACTGCAAAGGAGTCCAGGCACGGAGGATATTGTAGTACTTCGTGACTGGGCTTTTTTTTAATATTCAGAGTTTCCGGAGGCGGTTTTGCGGGGGCTGAATAGGTATTACAATGATTGAGGAGAGAGCATGGCAAAAGGAAAGACGGCCACTGTATTTTTCTGTCAGAACTGTGGCTATGAATCCACGAAATGGCTGGGACAATGTCCCGGCTGCAGAGAGTGGAATACTTTCGTGGAAGAGACGATAGATAAAACGGAATTGAAAAATACCGGAAACGGTGCAAAGAGAGACAGGAGAGAGGCTTCGGAGCCCTGTGTGCTGTCGGAGATCGCTATCCGGGAGGAAAATAAGACTCTCACCGGAATTAAGGAACTGGACCGGGTGCTGGGAGGCGGCATTGTGCAGGGATCTCTGACGCTGGTAGGCGGAGACCCCGGTATCGGTAAATCCACACTGTTATTGCAGGTCTGCCATAACTTATCCACGGCGGGACATAAAGTATTGTATATTTCCGGTGAGGAATCCAAGGTACAGATCAAGATGCGGGCGGACCGTCTGGGGGCTTTTTCGGAGCATATGCTGCTACTGTGTGAGACGAATCTGGATATCATCAGTGAAGTGATCCGCAAGAGCAAGCCGGAGGTCGTGATCATCGACTCCATACAGACCATGTACAACGAGAACGTGTCGGCGGCGCCGGGAAGCGTGTCTCAGGTGCGGGAATCCACCGGTATTTTGCTGCAGCTGGCAAAGGGACTGGGAATCTCAATCTTCATTGTAGGCCATGTGACCAAGGAAGGTACGGTGGCAGGTCCCAGAGTGCTGGAACATATGGTGGATACCGTTCTTTATTTTGAAGGGGACAGACATGCGTCCTACCGTATTCTGCGGGGGGTGAAGAACCGGTTTGGATCTACGAACGAGATCGGTGTTTTCGAGATGCGGGAAACGGGACTGGCAGAGGTCAAGAATCCTTCGGAATATATGCTGAACGGACGGCCGGAGAATGCCAGCGGCTCTGTGGTGGCGTGTACCATGGAGGGCACCAGACCGCTTCTGATCGAATTACAGGCACTGGTGTGCCACAGTAATTTCGGCATCCCCAGAAGACAGACCACCGGTACGGATTTCAACCGTGTGAACCTGCTGATGGCGGTATTGGAGAAGAGATCGGGAGTGCAGCTGTCCTCCTGCGATGCCTACGTGAATATTACGGGAGGTATCAAGATCCAGGAGCCGGCCATTGATCTGGGAATCGTGCTGGCGATTCTGTCCAGCTTCCGGAATAAGGCATTGAATCCGAAAATGGTAGCTTTCGGAGAAGTGGGATTAAGCGGCGAAGTCCGCGCGGTCAGCATGGCAAAACAGCGTGTGGCGGAGGCGGAGAAACTGGGCTTCGAGGAATGCGTGGTGCCCTACGTGTCACTGGAAGAGTGCAAAAAAGGAAGCAAAATCCGTGTCATCGGCGTCAGCTCCGTGCAGGATGCCATGGACCGATTGTTCTAAAGAAGCTTTTTAGCATTTCATTATGAGGAGGACAAAGATATGGCCGTAAGAATAGGAATTGATATCGGCAGCAGTACCACCAAGATCGTAGCTTTTGAAGGAGAACATATGCTTCCGCCCATGGCAGTCAAGGCAGACAGCCAGGTGGCATCCCTCTACGGTGCTTTCGGAAGATATCTGTATGAGAATAATCTGCAGCTTTTAGATGTGGAAGGTGTCTATATCACCGGCGTGGGAAGCAAATATGTGGAGAAAGCGGTATACGATCGTCCGACCTATAAGGTAGACGAATTCGTTGCCACAGGAACCGGAGGCTATTATCTGACGGATAAAAAGGAAGTTATCGTTATCAGTATGGGAACCGGAAGCTTTTTCGTCAAGGTGACGGAGAATGAGATGAAGCATTTAGGTGGTGTCGGCCTCGGTGGCGGAACCATCTGCGGACTGTCCTCGATCATACTGAATACCGGGGACATCCATGAGATCGTCCCTCTGTCCCGGAAAGGTGATGTGGCAAAGATCGACCTGCGGATCGGCGATCTGGCCAAGGAAAAGCTCCCCGGCCTGAACCTAGACGTGACTGCGTCCAACTTCGGCAAAGCGGATGCCCAGTCCAAGCCCGAAGACATCGCGGCTGGTATCGTCCATATGGTCATCGAGAACATCTGCCAGGCCGGAATCCTGGCCTCCCGGAACACCGGCATCAAGGATTATATCCTCATCGGCGGTCTGACCAAATTCTTCGAGTGCCGCCAGATCATCGAAGACTTCAAGAGCCTGTGGGATGTGAAGGTCACTATTCCGGAGTACTCCGATTATGCTACCGCTATTGGGGCGGTGATTGCGCCGGATGCGGAGAAAGAGGAGATTTGAGAAATAAAAAAGTAAGAGGGATTGATTTCTCAATCCCTCTTGGTGTATAATCTATTTAGAAAGTAAGTCGGAGGTGAAAATTCCGATTTGCCCTCAGTAAAATACTAGAAAAGAAATAGCATCTACTTTGGCGAGGGGATGCTATTTCTTTTTGTTATTATCGTCACCATGTCTGTCAATGTATGATAAAGCTGCAAAGACAACTAACAACAGAGTAAGTACTTCCATCGTATTCATGGGCATCACCCTCCTTTGTAAGACTAGAGGGCATCTAACAATCGGAAAATCGCATCCGCTTTCTGTTCGATTACACAAATACAGTATAACATAAATCGAACGTATGTTCAATATCATGATGAAAAACATTCCTGTTAATTCACATTAAAATAACACCCCATCATGGCGTGATTCTTCAGATCGCGCCATGGTGAGGTAAAAAGTGTTACCAAAACAGAAAATAAAAAAAGCCGATAACATCGACTTTTGAAAGCAGGGGAAGAGGGGATCGAACCCCCGTTAACGGTTTTGGAGACCGCCGCACTACCGCTGTACTATTCCCCTATGAAATTGTATCAGCTGAATCACTGACGAAAGCTATTATAGCATAGATGTTTATCATTTAGCAAGTGAAAATTTTAAATTTTTGCAAAAACTTTTGCAATTCCGGGGAAAACCACAAAGAATATCTTATAACACAATTAAAGCAGCCGCAGGCGGGAAACCTGCAGCCACTTTAATTGTGTAAAAGGGGAATTCTTCCGGAAATCTACTTATATAAGCGGTTCGGCTCTCGCCGAACATCCTAAGTATATTACACATTTCGGCTTTTGTCTACTATTTTTTTGCATAAATTTTACAAAAAAAGATTGTGTTATGACAAAAACGGTGAGAGGAAATGTATATAATCAGATACATAGGGGGAAAAGCTTGATTCCCGCCGCAGATTTCGTGTAATATAGGTAGTAAATGAGTATGAGAAAGTACGGCAGATAAGGGCTGTACGGAAATGAGGGAAAATATGGAACAGCATTTTAATACCCCGGCAGAAGTCATTGATAATAACATGAAGGCCGGAGAGGGCAAGGCACATCTTCCTCTGGGCAAGATGATCCTGTTAGGCATTATGGCAGGTGCTTTCATTGCACTGGGCGGAGCTACCAGCAGTACTGCGGCGCATGCTATTGACAACGTAGGTCTGGCCCGATTCGTAGCCGGTATCATCTTCCCTGTGGGACTGATGATCATTGTATTTGTAGGTGGAGAACTTTTCACCGGCAACTGCCTGATCGTCATGGACGTGGTAGGCAAAAAGGTGACCTGGTTCGAATGTATCCGCAATCTGATCGTGGTATATTTCAGCAACCTGATCGGCGCGCTGATCATTGATACCCTGATCTACTTTTCCGGAAATCTGGACTACACCGGCGGATTGCTGGGGGCTTATGCCATCAAAGTGGCAGTCGGCAAGGTAGGCATTTCTCCGCTGAAAGGAATTACCTCCGGTATCCTGTGTAACATTCTGGTATGTATTGCGATCCTGATGGCAGCGGCAGCTACGGATATCGTCGGTAAGATCTGGGCGATCTTCTTCCCGATCATGGCCTTCGTAGTCGGCGGTTTCGAGCACTGTGTTGCAAATATGTTCTACATTCCCGTAGGCATGATGGCTGCACAGAATCCCGCGTATGTTGCAAAGGCACAGGAAGCATACGGCCTGACCGCAGAGCAGATCCAGGGACTGACAGTACTGCACAGCCTGAACAACTTTATTCCCGTTACCATCGGCAATATCTTAGGCGGAATGGTATTCGTAGGAATCCCCTGCTACTTTATTTATAAGAAGAAGTGGCAGAAATGGCATGAGGAATCCAAGAACGCATAGGACGGGAAAGTAAATACAGAGCGGAACAGAAGCAGCTTGGGATAATGATAAGATCCCCGGCTGCTTTTTGCTTATACGATGTAACCGGTATAGCTTTATGTCTGCACAGGAGTTTGCAAGGGATGAACCGGATATGGATTTTCAGAATTATAAACGAAATATTAAATCGCATTTTTACACATGTAATATAAAAACATTAGAAAAACGGAGATAAAACGAGAAAATAAAAGAAATAGTTATTTAAATAACGGTGAATGCGTTTGAAAAACTCGGCATATAAAACTAATATAAACTATAGAAATTAGCACTCGATAAAAATGAGTGCTAACAAATGAAAAAGAGTAATATGATATTTAAATAGTTATAAGGAGGCAGTTGTCATGAGTTTGAAACCTTTAGGTGACAGAGTAGTATTAAAACAGTTAGTTGCAGAGGAGACTACCAAGTCCGGTATCGTGCTCCCCGGTCAGAATAAGGAAAAGCCCCAGCAGGCAGAAGTTGTTGCTGTCGGCCCCGGCGGTGTCGTAGACGGTAAGGAAGTAAAGATGGAAGTTAAGGTTGGCGATCAGGTCATCTATTCCAAATACTCAGGAACCGAAGTAAAGCTGGATGATGAAGAGTACATCATCGTAAAGCAGAGCGACATCCTTGCAATCATTCAGTAATTGCAAACCTAAAAAGAAATTAAGACTAAGAACAAATAAATTGGAGGCTGATTATTATGGCAAAAGAGATTAAATACGGCGCAGAAGCCCGTGCAGCATTAGAGGCTGGTGTAAACCAGCTGGCAGATACCGTAAGAGTAACCTTAGGACCCAAAGGAAGAAACGTAGTACTGGATAAGTCCTTCGGCGCACCCCTGATCACCAACGATGGTGTTACCATTGCAAAGGAGATCGAGCTGGAAGATGCATTCGAGAACATGGGTGCACAGCTGGTAAAGGAAGTAGCTACCAAGACCAACGATGTAGCCGGTGATGGTACTACCACCGCAACCGTTCTGGCACAGGCTATGGTAAATGCAGGGATGAAGAACCTGGCAGCAGGTGCTAACCCCATCATCCTGAGAAAAGGTATGAAGAAAGCAACCGCATGTGCAGTAGAAGCCATCGGTAAGATGAGCCAGAAAGTAAACGGCAAGGAGCACATCGCAAGAGTAGCTGCAATCTCCGCAGGGGATGAGGCTGTAGGACAGCTGGTTGCAGATGCTATGGAGAAGGTAAGCAACAACGGTGTTATCACCATTGAAGAGTCCAAGACCATGCAGACCGAACTGGATCTGGTAGAAGGTATGCAGTTCGACAGAGGTTATATTTCCGCTTACATGGCAACCGATATGGATAAGATGGAAGCTGTTCTGGATAACCCTTATATCCTGATCACTGACAAGAAGATCTCCAATATTCAGGAGATCCTGCCTCTGTTAGAGCAGATCGTTCAGTCCGGCGCTAAGCTGCTGATCATCGCTGAGGATGTAGAGGGCGAGGCACTGACCACCCTGATCGTTAACAAGCTGCGTGGTACTTTCAACGTAGTAGCTGTTAAGGCTCCCGGCTATGGTGACAGAAGAAAAGCTATGCTGGAGGATATCGCAATCCTGACCGGTGGTACCGTGATCAGCTCCGAGCTTGGTTATGAACTGAAAGATACCACAATGGATATGCTGGGTCGTGCAAAATCCGTTAAGGTACAGAAAGAGAACACCGTGATCGTAGACGGTGAAGGCGATAAGGAAGCATTACAGTCCAGAATCGCACAGATCAAGAAGCAGATCGAAGAGACCACTTCTGATTTCGACAGAGAGAAATTACAGGAGAGACTGGCTAAGCTGTCCGGTGGTGTTGCAGTTATCCGTGTAGGTGCTGCTACCGAGACCGAGATGAAGGAAGCTAAGCTTCGTCTGGAAGATGCTCTGGCAGCTACCAGAGCAGCCGTAGAGGAAGGTATCATCTGTGGTGGCGGTTCCGCATACATTCATGCATCCAAGGAAGTTGCCAAACTGGCAGCAAGTCTGGAAGGTGATGAGAAGACCGGTGCAGGCATTGTCCTGAAAGCACTGGAAGCACCTCTGTATCACATCGCAGCAAACGCAGGACTGGAAGGCAGCGTTATCATCAACAAGGTACGTGAGTCTGAGGTCGGTGTCGGTTTCGATGCTCTGAAAGAGGAATATGTAGATATGGTAAGCGCAGGCATCCTGGATCCCGCTAAGGTTACCAGAAGCGCTCTGCAGAACGCTACCAGCGTAGCAAGCACACTACTTACTACCGAAAGCGTTGTAGCTAATATCAAAGAAGACACCCCTGCAATGCCCGCCGGCGGCGCAGGCATGGGCGGAATGATGTAAGCGTCAGGACCGCTTCGACGCAGCCGTGCTAAAAAGGGAGCACGCTATGCAAGCTAGCTTGCAATAGTGCGCTTCTTTTTTAGTGCGGATATGGCGAAGTCCAGCGGATATCGCATGAATTGCGAAGCAATTTATGCGATAAGACGCTGCTGCGTCGAAGTCTTCGGGTGTGGCATTTGTTTTTTATGGGTGTTTATCGAGAAAATCATAAGTGCGAAGCACGTGCTCTGCAAAGCAGAGCGATTTTCGAAGATAAGGCGGCGTCCCCTTGACTCTCCCCCAAAAACCTCTTAAACTTATCTCAAACACATCAAAGAAAGAGGTATACCCCTATGAATCGTTTTGAATACATCGTAGAAAGCATTGACGGCGATTATGCCCATCTTCGCAGAACAGACATTGAATCCGATGAATTAAAGGTGGTGGCCCGCGCGCTGCTTCCGCCCGAGATCATGGAGGGCACGAAGCTGTTATACGAGTGGATGCAGTATTCCATTATGGAATAATTATGCCAAATTTTGAAATGTCCGGAGAAAACGCAATATTTGTCATAAAATAAAAGGGAAACTGGCACGACAGGAGAGTTGGTAAAGAATACACTTATAGTATGAGCGTGGTACACGCAGCTTTGCGCAAATAGAAAGACTAATACATGTAAAAAGGAGACTCCCTATGAGTGAACCTAGAACTTATCATAACCCTGTACAACGCGGTTTTTTCCCGGATCCTTCGGTGATCCGTGTCGGTGACGATTATTATATGGTGAATTCCAGCTTCCAGTATTTTCCGGCAATTCCCATTTCCCATTCCCGGGATATGGTGCACTGGCATATCATCGGCCATGCCATCACGAACCCGGAATGGCTGGACATCAGTGACATCCGGGATTCCCACGGAATCTGGGCACCGGATATCGAATATGTGGACGGAAAATACTATATCTATGTAACCTTGCGTCTGAATGCGGATGGCAAGCGTGACAATAACGTGATGCGCAGACAGCTGGTGATGGTATCTGACAAGCCGGAAGGACCCTACAGCAAGCCGGTATGTCTGGAAGTGGATGATATCGACCCCTCACTTTTTGTGGATGATGACGGCAGCAGATATATGATCATAGCCAAGGCGGCACAGGCGGTTCCTCTGACTGCGGACGGACTGGCGGTGGCTGGTCCTGCGAAGACTGCATGGGAAGGCACAGGCGAGCGCTGTTCCGAAGGCCCCCATATCATGAAAAAAGACGGTTACTATTACGCTATCGTGGCTGAGGGTGGTACCGGCTACGGTCATGGAATCAATGTGGGAAGAAGTAAGAATTTCTATGGCCCCTATGAATGTTCTCCCTACAATCCGGTCATGCGTCAGAAGGATCCCACAGCCCCCATCCAGAGAGCCGGACACGGCAAACTGGTACAGGATCAGAACGGTCAGTGGTGGTGCTATTATCTCTGCGGAAGACCTAACGAGGGCAACTATACTACCGTAGGCAGAGAGTCTGCTCTGGATCCCGTACAGTGGACGGAGGACGGCTGGTTTACCGTCAACGAAGGAAAAGGTCCCAGCCTGACACAGATCGCACCGGATCTGCCGGAGTGTATTTATGAGAGAAATCTGTTCGACGATTTTAACGATACAAAGCTGAATCTGGAATGGGAGTTCGTCCGCAACCCGGATAACGGTTCCTGGTCTCTGACCGAGCACCCCGGATATTTCCGGATCTGGACCAGAGATGGACAGCTGAATGAGATCCGGGCGAAAAATACGTTGTTGCGCAGAGAACAGGAATTGTCCTACGTGGCAGAGACGAAGCTGGAGTTCTACCCGGATAAGGACGGAGAACAGGCGGGACTGACCTGCTATTACAGTACTGCTACTTATGCCAGATGCTCCCTGTGTTATGAAGGCGGCCGAAAGATCCAACTGGTCATCAACCGCAACCACGGTGAGGAATTGATAGCGGAAGTGGATAATGTGAAGGAGACCCCGGTGTATCTGAAGGTAGTGGTGGAGAAGCTGACCAGAACTTTCTATTACAGCTATGATGGTCAAAAATGGGAAAAGGTCGGAGCTCTGGAGAACTGTATTTACCTCTGCGACGAGGGCGTGCCCGACGATCCCAAGCGTCACACTGGTACGCTGGTAGGCATCTACGCCAACAACGGAGGCTGCGGAAGCCGCAAAGCAGCGGATTTCGATTACTTCAAATATGAGGATTAGACAAAAATGAAGGTGCGATTTTGGCTAAAAGTGCGAAAAAGTCGCAACTGTGAGAAATCTGTTTGCCAAATAGTCGAAATAATGGTAAAATAATTATGGTCCTGGATGTAAGCACTTACATTTCAGAGCCGACAGGAACAAATGCAACGCATAGTTTCATACATCTCTTTTCAAAGGATCCCGGGTGAGCAACCCGGGATTTTTTGTGTATCCGAAGCAGCCGGGAAGAATTACCCGATCCGCAGGTGAAACTTTTTGCAAAGATACAGCGTCAAAATAGTATGATGCCAGGGTGCTATGTGCCAGTGGCACATGTCTAGCACGGACCGGAGCGGAGAAGCGGGAGTGCGTAGCACGGAGCAATCAGTAGGCAGCAAAGTCGTTTTTTTTTGACTAAGACATAAAAAGCAAGATGTGTTACAATGAACACTGGATAAAATCATTGCATGCAATTTTCATAAAGAGAGGAAAGGATATATGTCGGACAGAAAAAAAGAACAGGCGGTGGAGCGTGCCCTGACGGAGGGATATGAGAAGTATTACCGTCTTGCCTATAGTTATGTACATAATGAAGCGGACGCTCTGGATATTGTACAGGAAGCAGCCTATAAAGCAATCCTGAAAAGTGACAGCCTGAAAGAACCACAATATGTGGAGACCTGGGTATACCGGATCGTAGTCAACGAGGCCTGCAGCTTCCTGCGGAGCCGGAAGGAGAGCACAGATGTGGACGAGATCCAGGCGGCAAGTGAAGATACCTATGAGAATATTGATTTAAAACGGGCCATAGAAAATCTGGATCCCAAGGATCGTGCCATCGTTGTTTTACGATTTTTTGAGGACAGGCAGCTGGAGGAAATCGCGAAGATCCTGGATGAAAATCTGAGCACAGTAAAGAGCAGACTGTACCGGGTGATGAAAAAGCTGCGGCTGAATCTTGAAGGCAGCACGGGGTGATCCCTAAGGCTGTTGCCATAGACATTCGCAGGATGCAGATGGATATAGGATATAGATAAGATATAGGAAGAGATATAGGAAGAGATAGCATGGCCGGTTCCAGGAGACCGGACAGATGGAGAATAGATATGACAGAACAGGAACAATTGAGACAGTTAAAAGAGGAGTATGAGAATATGACAATACCCGAGGCGGGACGGGAACGGCTGCAGGCAGGCATCGACAGAGCCCGGATGGAGAAAAAAAGAGTAGAGCGGGCCAGAAGACGTTCCACGTGGACTGCAGTAGCGGCGGCAGCGGTTGTGCTGATCACTCTGCCCAATACCAATGGACAGATTGCCTATGCCATGGAAAATATTCCCGTGTTGGGAGGTTTCTTCCGACTGGTGACGGTGCGGCAGTACAATTACAGTGATGAAAACCATGATGCGGAGATTGAACTGGCACAGATCACCTATGGAGAGGATGGAGAAGGCACTCCCGTAGGAGAAGTGGCAGTCGGTGCGGCAGCGCCGGATAATGCCGATGTCGGAAACGCGGAAGGTGCCGGGCAGGAAGCCGGTGTGGCGAAGCTGTCGGAAGAGGGTGTGCAGGAGATCAATCAGGATATGGAGACCACGGTAGACGAGCTGATCCGCCAGTTCGAGGATAACTTATCAGAGGAAGGGTATCATGGATTGCATGTGTCTCAGGAGGTTGTTACGGATAATGCACAGTATTACACTGTAAAATTGAGCGTTCTGGAGACGGAAGCCAGTGGCTACGAGCATAATCAGTTTTATACGATCGATAAACAGACAGGAAATGTGGTGACACTGGCGGATCTGTTCGCAAAGGACAGTGATTATATTTCCGTGATCAGCGAGAACATCAAGTCCCAGATGCGGCAGCAGATGGCATCGGATGAAGGCGTGACGTATTTCCTGGATGATGACAATATGCCGGAATTTAATTTTCAGGAAATTACGGACGAAACGAATTTTTACTTTAATGAAAAAGGAGAACTTGTCATTGCCTTTGACGAGTACGAGGTGGCTCCCGGATCTATGGGAGCGCCGGAGTTCGTGATTCCGCAGGAAATTGTGGAAGCATTGTATCAATAACAGGCTTGTGGGAATCCTCTGTTTTCCTGTATAATTCTATTAGAAAATTGTTGTGCGAAAGGGGAAAACAGCATGGGCAATAAGAGATTTCATGAGCAGCTGAATGAATACCTGGAGGAACTGGACTGTACCGCAAAAGAATTAGGAGAAGTCTCCGGAGTGTCGGCTGCCACACTCAGCAGGTATCGCTCCGGCAGCCGGATACCGGACGTGGGCACCGAGGCTTTTAACAGCATATGTGAGGCAATCGGCAGAATAGCCGGACAGCGTGGGATAGAAACACTTACCGAAGAGAAAGTCAGAGAGAGTTTTTTACGTTGTCTGGATATGACTGCCGTAGATAAAGAGCAGCTGCGGACGAATTTTAATTTATTGGCAACCGCGCTGAATATGAACATGGCAAGGCTGTGCCAGCAGATTAATTATGACAGTTCTACGGTTTTTCGCTTTCGGAACGGTTCCCGCCAGCCGGCGGAGCCGGAAAAATTTGCGGAGGCTGTGGCAAAATATGTAGCGGAAAACTATACGAAAGCAGCAGAACGCGAGAAACTGGCTCGAATCCTGCAATGTGATGCCTGCGAATTCGTGGAACAAGAACACTCTGCAGATCGAATCAAAAGATGGCTTCTGGAGCCGGGCAGGGAAAAGGAAAGCGGAGTAACCCATTTCCTGGAGCAGTTGGATCAGTTTGATCTGAATGAGTATATCAAAGCCATTCATTTTGACGAATGGAAGGTTCCGCCCGCTATTCCTTTCCGGTTGTCTACGTCGAAATCCTATACCGGGTTGAAAAATATGATGGAGGCGGAACTGGATTTTCTGAAGGATACGGTGTTAAGTAAATCCATGGATCCAGTGATCATGTACAGTGACATGCCGATGGAAGAGATGGCAAAGGATCCGGAATTTCCGAAAAAATGGATGTTTGGTATGGCAATAATGCTGAAAAAAGGACTGCATCTGCATCAGATCCATAATCTGGATCGATCTTTTGAGGAAATGATGTTGGGACTGGAAAGCTGGATCCCTATGTATATGACGGGACAGATCTCACCGTATTATCTGAAAGCGGGACAGGATCAGGTGTTTCTGCATTTTCTGAAAGTATCCGGGTCTGTGGCTTTGACCGGAGAGGCTATCAGGGGGTATCACAGTGAAGGAAAATACTATCTGGCCCGCTCTAAGGATGAAGTGGCATATTACCGGAAGCGTGCCGGGGAACTTTTGAATTGCGCAAGCCCACTGATGGAGATTTATCGGGAGGAAAATGCAGGAGTATTCGAGGTATTCCTACGATCCGATGCAGAAACTGCCGGTGAGAGAAGAAATATTTTATCGGCACCGTCCATATGGATTCTGGACAGAGAGTGGCTGGAAGCATTTTTGCTACGGCGGAAAGTGTCGGGGGAGCAGGTGAAAAAAATTCTGAATTATGCGGATACCCTGCGGCAGCTTAATGAGCATATTTTACAGAGAAATCGTATAACAGATGAGATAACGTTGCCGGAACAGGAAGAATTTGCACAATACCCGGTAAATCTTTCCTTGAGCGGAATGTTTTGCGAGACGGATATTTCTTATACATGGGAGGAATATCAGGAACATCTGGAACAGATGAGAATGTATGAACAGGCGCACGAAAATTATATTTTGAAAGAGACGAAGGCTCAGACATTCCGGAATCTGCAGATACAGATCCATGAAGGAAAATGGGCCATGGTGTCCAAGGGAAAAGCCCCGGCGATCCATTTCGTGATCTATCACTCCCGTTTAAGGGAGGCTATAGAACAGTTTGTACCGCCGGTGGTGGAGGACTAATGACGCTCCAGTTCTTCCCATTCGGGTCCCAATTGCAGACTTCCGTCTTTGCTTCCAACGAAGGTGTCGTTATGGCGGTAGATGTGCTCATAGCCTACATCTGCCTCATAACCTCTTCCGGTGGAATCTGTATACGTATTTACACCGCGGATACCATCTGAGGACCTGTCATAGATCCGGTCCATCTGCCGACTGTGGTCATGGATCCCCTGATTGACAATATCAGAGGTCTCCGACAGTGTGCGGGATATCTGCTGTGAAGAACGGATGGCGTTCTGCTGTCGCTGCATGGCACCCTGTATCTGAATCTGCTGGGTGTTCCGAAGCTCTTCATCCTGCAATGCAAAATACAGGGGAGCGTAGCGCAGCTCGGCAAGAAATTTATCAAAGATCACTTCGTAAGAATCTTTTTCCACATGGGGATACACCAACAGCAGATCAAAAGAACGGCCCCAGTCAAAACTTTCCATACCCCCGATGCCGTACATGGCACCCATAAAAGCCATCCCTTTTTTCAACAGATCCATGACATCCGGAGAACTGCCAGAAGATTCCTTCGGGGCCTTGGCAAGGATCGTGGCAAAATATCCGTCATAGACCATATTGTTTTGCTGGAAGCGGAACTGGAATTTTCCGGCCTCCGTCAGAACATTTTTTTCCAGCTTCTGAGAAGCTTCCTGTTGAAAAAGAAGTGCTTTTTTCTGTAAAAGTTCACCGGAACAGGGACGCATCTGGATCTGAGGAACTCCGCAAATGGCGGAGATACGTTCTACCGCATATTGAGAGAGCGGAACCATTCTGCGATAGCATACCAGGGAACGGGGATCCAGCTGATAGTCGCGGGGCCCCATACCGGGCAGAGAAGATCCGGGAGTGTAGTCTTTATAATAGGCAAACGGCAGAAAAATAAGTCTGGCCCCCTCCGGGGATTGAAGCTGCAAGGCTTTGCAGACAGCGGCCAGGGTGGAAACGGAATTGTCATCGGTAACACGGCAGGACCAGCCATTGGGAATATAGGCCTGATATAAAGGTCCTCTGCCGGCATAGTCGATGCGATGTATTTCGGAAGTTTTTTCTTCTCGAACGGAGGATAAGATATATTCGGTATCACAATATTCACAGCGGATTCTGAGGGCGCCATAGGGCACTTTCAGAGAATGACCGCAGTTTCTGCATTTCACTTCTGTGTATTCCATAGAATTCCCTTTCTTTTTATCGGTTGACAGGGTCGACGATGATTTCCCTTTCATTATATAAGGTGTCGGAAAACAAAAAGCTAAAAATTTCCAATTTGGAAAATGCCAGATCGGAAAATGGAAGCCTGCCTGTGATAGTTTCCGTTACAATAAAAGCAGAAGAAAACGGAAACGGAGGCGGGAGGAATGAAGAGGAAAATTTTTTGCATGTTGGCTTTTATTGGGCTGTGTGTGGTATGCAGTGCCTGTGGAAAGCCGGCGGAATGGGAAACGGAAACGGTATCTGTGGAAACACAGGGAACGGCAGCGGAAATTCCGGAGAAATATAAGGACTATGACGGCTATGGATATTGCGAACAAGACGGCCATCTGAAATATTATATAGAAATCGGGGAGAAACTCCGGCTACACTGTTTTTTCCAGTCGGGAAGCCCGGAGTATGAAGAGAAAATTTATACGCTGCATTTGCCGGAAAAAGAAAATACAGACGGGGAACTTGAGATTCGGCAGATCACCGATGAAAACGGACAGGATCTGTCAGACGGTTTTTCCATGTTGAAGCTTGCCTTTGAAACGGATCAGGTGCGATTGCAGGTAGAGCGGAGAGAGGAACGGATGGCCGGAGGAGATTCGGATAATATCCAGACAGGAGAATATCTGCTGCGTCCCGGACAGGGAGTGCAGGAAAGGGAACCGCAGACGCAGGCAATTCCAAAGGAAAGCGGGGAACTGCTGGCAATGGCAAGAGCAGGCTATGAAAGAGAAAGCGGATTCCTTGCGCCGGAAGCGGAATGTCTGGAGAATGGAGACGGAACTTATACCATCCATTTATATGAGATCGTACCACAGGAGGATGGCAGCTGGCATACGGCTACTTCCTGCTGGTATACTGTAAATGCTTTCGGGGAGGGGACAGATGATACGATGGGGGACCGGGTACAATTACCGGAGCTTTCTGTGGCGGAAGTAGCGGAATATCTGCCCACGCCAATAAAACTTACCTGTTTGCAGGAGGGCGAGGCTGCAAGTGAATGGGAGATCACGGATGCCGATGTCATTTGGGAATGCAGGGAAGCCCTGCAGCAGATAACCATAGGGGAGCAGACCGATCAGCGTGCCGCAGATGCCGGGGAATCGTTTTGCTTTGAACTGGCGGACGGAAGCACATGGACGGTTCGTTTTGAAGCAGGCAGATTGCTAAAGGGAAGCGCATGCTACGAAACAGAAGGATATCAGGAATTGCATAGAGTTGTGAAAGATTATCTGACGGAGGAGGGATTGTAATGAAGCGCAAATTATTTTTCATACTATTAATGATGGCGGCCACATTGACAATCGGCGGCTGTGGGAAAAATGCTGTCGAAGGGGAAGAAATCACTGCACAGGCAGTAGTTCCTCAGACGGAACCGTCGGCGGAGCCGGTAACAGAGGAAAGCACGGAGAATGCAGTGCCGGAAGAACAAGATTTCACGATCACACCGCTTTACTCCGGACTGGAACTGGAACCTTATGTATGTGAGGATTTTTCCATGGAAATACCGCAGGGCTGGACGGTGGAATGTACCCAGACGATAGCGGGAATGCAGCATGCAATCCATGTGTATGATCCCGAATGCCCGGTGAATCAGATCTTGCTCATTCTGAAGGCGGAGCCTTTATATATGGATGAGACCATACAATATTTATTTTCCACTTATGGAGAGGAATGGGGGTTATATCCGATTCTGAGTGATGTGTCGACCGAAGGATTTTTCAATGTATTTTCAGAATACGCAGATGCCATAGAAAAACACCCTGCCTATAGCACCATCCGGTTGCCGAGAATACGGGAGGTGACTCCTCTGGAAGGGTATGAACAGACAGATACTCTGGTGTATGCGGATTTCCGGCAGGACGATACAGAGGGAGAAGGAATGTTTTACACGGATCTGGAGCCATTCAGCAATCCCGCTATGGGGACCGGCTATTATATGGCTTATAATGTGATCGCTATGACTGCCGGGAAAGATACCTTCCAGAACTGGGAGGAGATTCTGACCAAAAGTCTGAGTACGCTGGATTATTCCCAGAACTTTGTGAATTATGCCATGGGACAGAGTGATCAGCAGGTGGCAACCTCCAGACAGCTCAGCCAGGCAGCGGCGGAGATGTCCGACAGTATTATGTCATCATGGGAGAACCGGAACAAGAGTGATGATATTATACGGCAGAAACAAAGTGATGCAACGTTTGGCTATGAAAGAGTGATGGATACGGAGACCGGGGAAATCTATCAGACAGAAAACGGGTTTACCGATTGGTATGACGGAGAGCGATACCAGCCTATCACAGATGAACAATATACAGAAGCAGTCAAAGGGGAATTTTCCTGGAAATAAAATATCTCTAAAAGCCAAAACTCCCGCATATCATGAAACAAAAAGATATGCGGGAGTTTTTTATGCCATTGATCGTGTTGGATGCGGGTCACGGTGGTGCGAACCCGGGGGCCACATATAATGGAAGAAAGGAAAGCGAGGATGTTCTGGCGCTGACACTGGCGGTGGGGAGTATTTTGGAGGAAAACGGAGTGGATGTGTATTATACCAGAACCACGGATGTCTACGAGTCCCCGTACCAGAAAGCACAGGAGGGAAACGAGGTGGGAGGAGACTATTTTGTCTCGATCCATCGGAATTCCAGTCCTTATCCGAACCAGTACAGTGGCGTGGAGAGTCTGGTCTACAACCGCTACGGGGCGGCGGCCCGGATGGCGTACAATATCAATGCCAGACTGGAACAGGTGGGGTTCGTGAATCTGGGAGTAAACGAGCGGCCGAATCTGGTGGTGTTAAACAGCACGAATATGCCGGCGGTGCTGGTGGAGGTTGGATTTATCAATACGGATGCAGACAACGAACTCTTCGACAGCCGGTTCGATGAGATCGCCCGTGCCATTGCTGATGGAATTCTGGAGAGTGTTCAGCCCACACTACATTCATAAAAGCGTCTGCTGCGCAGCCGGCGCCGCTTTGGCGGCTCACCTTTTATTTCATTTGCGTGGAGCTCCGCTCATAGAATACCACAAACGAGACTTAGAATGCGAGCATCCTAAGTCTTGTCTGCGGCATCCTATGGCTGAACTTTTTACCTAAACCTTACAAATATCTTACCGTACTGCGATATTATGTGAATTTCCTTCATGCTAGTATGTCCTTGTAATCAAGAAAAAGAAAAAACAAACAACATGGAGGAACATTATTATGAGAGTAAGACACAGTAAAGGATTAGCTCTGGTAGGAGCATGTATTTTATTTGCCATGAGTCTGGCAGCCTGCGGCAACAGTGACACTGCAGCAGATGCAGCAAACACAGCATCTTCCGCAGAAGTAAGCAGCGTTGCAGAGAGCACCGTAGCAGAGAGCAGCGTAGCTGCACCCGCTGAGACCACCACAGATCTGTCCGGCAGCATTTCCATGGTAGGAAGTACTTCTATGGAGAAATTAGCCAATGCACTGAGCGAAGCTTTCATGGAAGAATATCCCGATGTAACCGTAACCGCTGAGTTCGTGGGATCCGGCGCGGGCATCGAAGCTGTAACCAATGGAACCGCAGATATCGGTAACTCTTCCAGAAGCTTAAAGGATGAGGAAAAGGCAGCAGGCGTTGTAGAGAACGTAGTAGCTATCGATGGTATTGCAGTATGTGTAGACCCTGCTAACGAAGTAGCAGATCTGACCAAAGAGCAGTTGACCAACATTTACAATGGCACAGTTACCAACTGGAAAGAAGTTGGCGGTGCAGATGAGCCTATCATCGTGATCGGTCGTGAGGCAGGTTCCGGTACCAGAGGCGCGTTCGAAGAGCTGGTTGATCTGGTAGACGGCTGCAAATATGCAAACGAACTGGATAGCACCGGTGCAGTAATCGCAAAAGTAGCATCTACGCCCGGAGCTATCGGATACGCTTCCCTGGATGCATTGGATGATAGTGTTAAGGCACTGTCCCTGGAAGGTGTAGAAGCTACCGCAGAGAACATCAAGGCCGGTAACTATTTCCTGAGCAGACCCTTCGTAATGGCTACTAAGGGTGAGATCTCCGAGCAGAACGATCTGGTACAGGCATGGTTCGACTTTGTACTGGGTGACGAAGGACAGCAGGTTGCTTCCGAAGTTGGTCTGATCACAGTAAAATAATAGCCGACACAGAAAAAGGAAAAAAGCGATGAATAGTGGAACACACGCTTCCGTAATGGGAAACAGAAAAAATAAAGCGGTCGTGGAAACTGTGGCACAAATAGTATTTACCATTTGTGCCTTCTTCGCCGTACTGGCGGTAGTTTCTATCACCTTATATATGATCATCAGCGGTACCCCCGCTATTATGAAAGTAGGTCTGGGAGAGATCCTGTTCGACACGGAATGGATGCCAACAGCGGCAGATCCGAAATTCGGTATTCTGTGGGTTATCCTGACTTCCATCGTCGGTACGACGCTGGCTATCCTGCTGGGTGTGCCCATCGGCGTGCTGACGGCAGTATTCCTGGCAGAGGTGGCACCCAAGCCCCTGGCTGCCATTGTAAAGCCTGCGGTAGAGCTGTTAGCCGGCATCCCTTCCGTTATCTACGGACTGTTAGGAATCTACTTACTGAATCCTCTCATGTATAAATTAGAAAGACTGATCTTCCAGGGATCCACGACACACCAGTTCACCGGCGGTGCAAACCTGCTGTCAGCCGTGATCGTACTGGCGATCATGATCCTGCCCACTGTGATCAATATCAGTGAGACTTCCATCCGGGCGGTTCCTGCAGGAATCAAATCCTCCTCTCTGGCCCTGGGAGCCTCCCATGTACAGACTATTTTCCGCTCCATCCTTCCGGCAGCAAAATCCGGTATCGTGACGGCTATCGTTCTGGGAGTGGGACGTGCCATCGGCGAGGCTATGGCGATCACACTGGTATCCGGTAGCAGCGTCAATGTGCCGTTGCCATTTAACTCCGTGCGATTCCTGACCACAGCTATTGTCAGCGAGATGGGATATTCTTCCGGACTGCACAGACAGGTGCTGTTCACCATCGGACTGGTGCTGTTTGTATTTATTATGATCATCAATATCGTACTGAATAAAATACTGAAAAAGGGGGCGGATGACAATGAATAAGGACACCTTATATGTAAAAAGAAAACGCCCCACAGACATGCTTTTGCTGGCAGCCATTTATGTCTCTGCCACACTGGCGGTGGCATTTTTACTGGGAATTATCCTGTATGTCTTCGTAAAGGGCATCCGCACCGTTAACTGGGCATTTTTAACGACGGTGACCAGTGCCAGAAAGCAGACCACCGGTATTGCGGGCAACCTGTTGAATACCCTGTACATCATCGTGATCACTCTGTTGATTGCGACCCCCATCGGCGTGGGAAGTGCCATTTACCTGAATGAATATGCAAAACCCGGCAAGCTGGTCTCCATCATTGAGTTCACCACGGAGACACTGTCCGGTATTCCTTCTATTATTTTCGGCCTGTTCGGTATGATCTTTTTCGGAGAGACTTTGGGCTTCGGCTATTCACTGCTCACCGGTTCCTTTACCCTGACACTGATGGTGCTGCCCCTGATCACAAGAAATACGCAGGAAGCATTGCGCACCGTGCCGGACAGTTATCGTACCGGTGCGTTGGGAATGGGATCCACGAAATGGCATATGATCCGGACGATCCTTCTGCCGTCTTCCATGCCAGGTATCGTCACCGGTATCATTCTGGCACTGGGACGTATCGTGGGAGAGTCTGCGGCCCTGTTGTTCACTGCGGGAAGCGACTACAAGCTGCCGAAGTTCACCGGAGTTTTCGGAGACAATCTGGCAAAGCTGGCTCACAAGGCCATGGAGTCTGGTGGTACCCTGACCATCGAACTGTATTTACAGATGCAGAAGGGACAGTATGACAATGCTTTCGGTATCGGTTGTGTTCTGATCATTATCGTATTGATCCTGAACCTCCTGACCAAGCTGGCGGCGAATAAGCTGAGACGAGAGTAAGAGAAAATCACAAGAAGGAGAAAACATATGGCTAACAGTAAAATATCCGTGGAAAACTTAAATCTCCATTATGGAGAGAACCACGCACTGAAAGATGTAAATATGGAGATCGCAGACCACGCCATTACCGCATTTATCGGTCCCAGCGGCTGCGGCAAATCTACTTTTCTACGTTGCCTGAACCGGATGAATGACCTGGTGGACGGCTGCAGAGTCGAAGGAAAAGTAATTCTGGATGGAGAGGACATTTACGATAAGCGGGTGGATACCACACTGCTTCGTAAAAAGGTCGGCATGGTATTCCAGCAGCCCAACCCTTTTCCCATGTCCATTTATGACAACATCGCCTACGGTCCCAGACTGCACGGCATCAAGAATAAAAAGGAACTGGATGAGATCGTGGAGCGTTCTCTGCAGGGTGCCGCTATCTTTGAAGAGGTAAAGGATCGCCTGCACAAATCCGCGTTGGGACTGTCCGGTGGACAGCAGCAGAGACTGTGTATTGCCAGAGCACTGGCAGTATCTCCGGAGGTACTTTTGATGGATGAACCCACCTCCGCACTGGACCCGATCTCCACGCTAAAGATCGAGGAACTGATGGAGACACTGAAGAAAAAATATACCGTGGTCATCGTAACCCACAATATGCAGCAGGCAGCCCGTGTGTCGGATGACACCGCATTTTTCCTGGTAGGGGAAGTCATAGAGAAAAATGCAACCTCCGAGATCTTTGCAAGACCTCAGGACAAACGGACAGAAGACTACATCACCGGACGGTTTGGATGATTTTGGATGAGAAGATAGGAGGAATGGGAGATGTCACCCAGAGTATTATTTGAACAGGATCTTGAGACTTTGAAAAATAAAGTATCTGAGATGGGAGAGCATGCGGAGATCAGTTATGACCGTATGGTGTATGGAATTCGTGAGAACAAAGAAGACATTCTGAAGACACTGTTGAATACAGATCATACCATGGTGGATATGCAGCGAAGTATAGAAGCTATGTGTCTGAGCCTGCTGACCAGACAGCAGCCGGTGGCCAGAGATATGCGTCTGGTATCCGCAGCGCTGAAAGTGGTACCGGATATTGAACGGATCGGAGACCATGTGGCAGATATTGTGGAACTGTACCTGCGTATGGGCAACATGAATCCCGAAGGAAAACAGGAACATCTGTTGCTGGAGATGATGGAAGAAGCCAAGGAGATGATCCACAATTCGGTGGAGGCATTTGTGGAAGGTGATGAGGCAAATGCAAGAAAAGTAGTAGAACATGATGATGTGGTAGATGATCTCTTCAACGAAGTCAAAACGGAAATGATGCAGGCTATCAGAGAGCAGAACCTGGATGCGGATCGTGTGGTGGATTATCTGATGATGGCAAAGTATCTGGAAAAAGTGGGTGACCATGCGGTAAATATCGCAGAGTGGGCCATCTTCCGCATGACCGGAGATATGGGAGGTGCGAGATTGTATTAGGATTCGATAATCCCGGTAACGATGCAGAGCCCCAATTCGCAAAACTGCTCCTGCGGAGCGTTCCTTTTGCTCATTGAGGCTTGCTCGCCAAAGAACTATTGTCATATGCTCTTACAGATGCCAGCATCTGATAATCCCAGCAACGATGCAGAGCCCCAATTCGCAAAACTGCTCCTGCGGAGCGTTCCTTTTGCTCATTGAGGCTTGCTCGCCAAAGAACTATTGTCATATGCTCTTACAGATGCCAGCATCTGACGAGCATAGAACAATAGTTCATGGCTCTGCATCGTTGCAACTTTACATAAATTTTACATTCACTGGTAACGAATTTTACATAAGCAAGATAAAGTGTAGATAGAAACCAAAAATGTAAAGTATGTTAAGTAAAATGAGAGGATTAGAGTATGAGCTTTTTTGATTTACTGAAGATGGTAGGAGGACTTGCATTATTCCTGTATGGAATGAATCTGTTGGGTGATGGACTGTCCCGGGCATCTGGCGGACGATTAGAACGCATTCTGGAGAAACTGACCAACAACCCGTTAAAGGCAGTGCTCATGGGTGCGGTGGTCACCGGTGTGATCCAGTCCTCCTCCGCTACCACTGTTATGGTAGTCGGATTTGTCAATTCAGGTATTATGAGTCTGAAACAGGCAGTAGGTATCATCATGGGTGCCAACATCGGTACCACGGTGACCTCCTGGATCTTAAGTCTGACGGGCATTGAGAGCGATGCTTTCTGGATCCGTATGCTCAAGCCCAGTTCTTTTTCCCCGATTTTAGCGATCGTGGGTGTGGGTATTTTACTGTTTTCCCATAAAGACAAATTAAAAAATGCGGCAACAATCCTGGTGGGCTTTGCAATTCTGATGTTTGGCATGGATTCCATGAGCGCGGCAGTATCCCCCCTTGCAAATGTGCCGGAATTTACCAGTCTGCTGATCAAGTTCCAGAATCCGGTCTTCGGCGTACTGGCAGGCATGATCCTTACGGCAGTGATCCAGTCATCTTCCGCATCCGTAGGTATCCTGCAGGCATTGTGCACTACCGGTGCTGTCAGCTTTGGCGCAGCAGTTCCCATTATCATGGGACAGAATATCGGTACCTGTGTTACCGCCATGATCTCCGGTATCGGTGCTTCCCGCAATGCAAAACGTGCGGCTCTGATTCATCTGTATTTTAATATTATCGGAACGATCCTGTTCCTGGGAGTGTTCTATACGGTCAATGCCATTCATCCCTTTGCTTTTCTGGGAGAAGTGGCAACACCTTTTGGAATCGCAGTAGTTCACAGCTGCTTCAATATCGCGGCTACGTTGGTATTGCTTCCCTTCTCCAACGGTCTGGTGAAGCTAGCCTGCCTGACGCTGCCGACCCATGAGGACGTGAAGGAAATGTCCGAGACAGACAAGACTTTAAGCTTACTGGATGTACGTTTCCTGGAGAAGCCTGCCTATGCCGTAGAGCAGAGCAGACTGGTGGCTTCTGTGATGGCGGATAAGTCCAGGGAAGCCATGGATCTGGCTATGGAGCTGCTGCATAATTTCGATGAGGCGAAAGCAGAGCAGGTGGCACAGATGGAGACGGATGTGGACCGCTTCGAGGATGAACTGGGAACCTATCTGGTGAAATTGAGTTCCAAACAGCTTTCCAATAAGGATAGTGAGACTTTAAATACGATTCTGCACTGCATCGGCGATTTTGAGAGAATTTCCGATCATGCCCGCAACATCAAGGAAGCGGCACAGGAGATGCATGACAAGCAGCTGGTATTCTCCGAGAAGGCGCAGGAGGAACTGAAGGTATTCGAGAGAGCGGTACACGATGTGCTGGATCTTACCATGACCAGTTTTAAGAACGGAGATCTGAATCTGGCAAGACAGGTGGAGCCGTTGGAGGAAGTCATCGATGGACTGAGCCTGGATGTGAAGCAGCGCCATGTACGCAGACTCCGTAAGGGAAAATGTACCATTGAACTGGGCTTCATCTTATCCGATGTCATTACGAACTTTGAGCGTGTCAGCGACCACTGCTCCAATATTGCAGTCTGTCTGGTACAGGTGAATGAGGATGAATTCGATACCCACGCTTACCTGGATGAACTGCGCCAGGAAGATAACAAGGACTTCCAGAGCAAAGTGCTGGCATGCCGTGAGAAATACCAGTTACCGCCCACAAAGCAGGAACGTCTTGCGGAAAAGAATGCAAAACTGCTTGCGGAGTGAGGATTTACCGAGGTATAGTTAAGAGGAGAAAGCACAGTCAGAGAGGAGTGCTGTGAGATGGCTTTGATCTATGTAGTAGAGGATGACAAAAATATTCAGGAGATCGAGACCTTTGCCCTGGCCAATGTGGGCTATGAGGTAAAAGGTTTTGATTCCGCCATGGATTTCTATGAGGCGCTGAATGATACCACACCGGATCTGATTTTATTAGACATCATGCTGCCGGACGAGGATGGTCTGAGCATTGTGAAAAAGCTGCGTACCAGACAGGACACGGTGCTGGTGCCGGTGATCATGGTCACGGCGAAGACCACGGAGATCGACAAGGTCAAGGGACTGGATCTGGGGGCAGATGATTATATTACGAAGCCCTTCGGTGTCATGGAACTGATTTCCCGGGTAAAGGCAATGCTCAGGAGAAGTCAGAAGAGTCAGGAAAAAGATAAGGTGCTGAAGCTGGGGAACATTGTGCTGGACCGAGAGAAACATTCTGTCGCGGTAGGCAAGGAGCCTGTGGAGTTGACCTACAAAGAATATGAGCTGTTAAAGCTTCTGATGACCAATGCGGGCATTGTGACCACCAGAGAACTGATCCTGGACCGCGTCTGGGGGATCGATTTTGAGGGAGAATCCCGGACGTTGGACATGCATATCAAGACGCTGCGGCAGAAACTGAAGGAAGAGGGCAGTCTGATCAAGACCGTGCGTAATGTGGGATACATTATGAACGGCGAGAAAGCGTAACAGAAGATGAAGAAAAAGATTAACAAAATGATGATCCTCATTGCCACGGTAACGATTTTGCTTACCATGGTACTGATCACAGTCGTGTATTATGATCTGTTCCGCAGACAGGTGCTGGAGGATCTGAAAAGCTATGGTTCCCTGTTAAAAAGCTGTTCTTCGGTAGAAGAGATCAAGGAAAACGGAGTGCCGGTGGAATCGGATCTGCGATTGACGCTGATCGGCAGTGACGGACAGGTATTGTATGATAATGAGGCAGATTCTGTGGCCATGGGGAATCACGCTTCCCGTCCGGAGATCCAGGAAGCCATGCGGGACGGCGAAGGTGAAGCAGTTCGGAATTCCGAGACCTTGTCCCAGTCAACCTTTTATTATGCCATCCGCCTGGAAGATGGCAGCATCCTGCGACTGTCCAAGGATGCCAGAAGCATTTACAGCATTTTCAGTCAGGCGCTGCCCATGATGGTGGGGATCTTTGTGGTGCTGCTGGTGCTGTGCATGGTGGCGGCCAGAGTGCTGACCACGAAGCTGGTGGCTCCCATTGAGAAACTGGCACAGAATATCGGGGAATGTACAGAGATGCAGACCTATGAGGAACTGACACCGTTCATGACCATGATCCGCAAACAGCATGAGGACATTATGAAAAATGCCAGAATGCGTCAGGAATTCAGTGCAAATGTGTCCCATGAACTGAAGACCCCGTTGACATCCATTTCTGGCTATGCGGAGCTGATCGAGACCGGCATGGCCTCCGAACAGGATACGGTGCGTTTTGCTCACGGGATTCATAACAGCGCAAATCGTCTACTTACATTGATCAATGATATTATTCGTTTGTCGGAGCTGGACGGAACGGAAGAGGAAGCGGATACGGAGCTTTTGAATCTTCATGAAATGGCGCAGAATTGTGTGGAAATGCTGAAAATGAGTGCAGAGAAGCACAATGTGACCATAGCGCTGAACGGCACGGAATGCTATGTGACAGCCAATCGTCAGATGATGGAAGAACTTTTATATAATCTGTGTGATAACGCGATCCGGTATAACAATCCGGGAGGAAGTGTGGATGTACAGACCTACTCCAGAGAAGGACATACCAATCTCGTGGTGAAAGACACCGGTATCGGCATCTCCAAGGAGCATCAGGAGAGGATCTTCGAACGCTTCTACCGCGTGGACAAGAGCCGTTCCAAATCTACCGGCGGCACGGGACTGGGCCTTGCTATCGTAAAACATATCATCGCCAAGAGCCACGCTGAACTGGAACTGGAAAGTGAACCCGGAAAAGGAACGACGATACGGGTGATTTTCTAAAGCCCTCCACCCGAAAATTTTAAATTGTATATTGACAGAAAAAATGAGGAAAGATATACTTTAAGCATAGTAAGGAATTACTACAATGTTTGTTGCTACTCGATACGCAACTAAAAGAAGTTCGAGTTCAAATGTTTGTTGCTACTCGATATGCAACTAAAAAAAGTTCGAGTTCAAATTTTCTAAGACTTCATTCGAGAGAGTGGAGTCTTTTTTGTTAGGAGGACCGTATGGAGAATGGACATTTTTATTATATCAAAGATCAATATTTTGAGGATTTTCCGGATCCACACCTCATGAAAAATAAAGAAACAGTGGAAGGACAGGTTCACGACAGGCCATGTTTTTATGCGTTTCAGGATAAGAAGACAGAATTATACTGGATGATTCCGTTTTCTTCACAGGTTGAAAAATTTCATGGAATTTATGAACAGAAAATGCAGAAATATAGACAATGCGATACGATTGTGTTCGGAGAAGTCATGGGGCATGAGAAAGCTTTTCTGATTCAAAATATGTGTCCGATCATAGAGGATTACATAAAAAACGAATATTATGATTTGCGCATACATATTCCGGTTCGAATCAACGGGAAGCTGGAAAAAGAATTAAGACAAAAAGCAAATAAGATACTGACGCTCCAACGGAAGGGGATAAAACTTATCTTTCCGGATGTATTGACAATGGAGCGGGAACTTTTAGATAAAAATAGAAGGTCTGTGATATAAAATACACAGACCTTAATTCTTCTGGGAATCCAATAAACCCTGAGCATAGACGACTAACTGGGCTTTGTTCTTCGCCCCCAATTGGCGATAACAGTGTATGAGAAAATCATATGCTCATTGTAGATAGTATAATGGGAAGCCTTGGATTGATGTACAAGAGAAGCACCTATCGAAACGAGGGCATGTCTATGGCAACAAAAAATCAGAACTTTTATGCAAGTGATTTTTATAGAGTTGGAAAGAGTGCTCCAATAATTAGAGTCAGTGGACTGTAGTTTGAAGAGTAGGGAATGATTAAGGTAGGGGGGTGTGTTTGAATTAAGCTAGAGAGTACTTGTTGGTATTCGAATTTAATGAAGAATATATAATATAGTGAATAAAAAGAAAACACAAAAAAGTAACAAAATGTGACGAAACATAATTTCTCATTGACTTTTGGTATATAATAATCTATAATTGCTATTGGAAAAAGAAAGGTGAGTAGTAAATATGACTGAGAAATTACGAGAATTGCCTACAGTTCGAATACAAAAAGTTACTTTGGAAAACTTTAAGAGCGTTGAATATGGCGAAATGGAGATGGCATGTGGGAAAAAATTTGTGCCTTATGATACCCAATCTGATATTTTGGGAATTTATGGACAAAATGGGTCTGGAAAAACTTCAATGATAGAAGCTTTGGCGATATTGAAATATCTTGTTATGGGAGATACTATTCCAGATGATTATGCGGATTGTATCAGAGAAGGCAAAGAATCTTCACGATTGAAGTATACATTTGATTTCCAATATCCTAATGGAGATATTCGAAAAGTAATATATGAAGTTACTATATCTTTTATTGAGCCTGATCTATCTAAAAATGAATTCGAAGAGAACTATTCAGAAGATGTAGCAAGAAAGAGAAGAGAGCCTAAATATCTTGTTAAGGTTAAAAGAGAATGCGTTAAGGTTTCCGGAGATTTTTATGGCGGTAAGTTGAAACTTCAGCCTATTATAGATACTAGTGCTGGTGATCCGTTTGGACCAGTATCTAAGAGAAAAGAGTTTGTTGAAGGGACAAATGATATTAGCAAGCTTTCGGCGAATAAATCGCTTGCTTGGAATTTGTCAAAGTCATTTGTTTTTATGGATGAAACTACGGATGTTTTTGAAACGAAAAGTGCTGAATCGGAATTTGTTAATATTCTTCTCGATTTGAAATTGTTTGCATCAGCATATCTATATGTTGTTGATACAAAGTCATCTGGGTTAATTCGATTAAATGTTGCTCTACCAGTAATTTTTAGGAGAATACATGGAAATCAGATATTAACGAGAAACAGAATTATATTAGGTATTGATGCACCGAATAAACTTCCACAAGAGATATTTGATGATATTACAGATGTTTTTAATAACATAAATATTGTACTGAAAACATTAATCCCAGGATTGACAATTGGACTAAAGGATTTGGGACCAGTTCTCACGCGAACAGGAAAAACCTATAGATATTCTGAAGTTATAGCAAATAGGGACGGTGTTGAATTGCCGTTAAGATATGAGTCAGATGGCGTCAAAAAAATTATTTCAACACTACAGCTATTTATTGAGGCATATAATGACAGTTCTATGACGGTAGCTATTGATGAGTTTGATGCAGGAGTTTTTGAGTATCTGTTAGGAGAAATGCTTACAATATTTGAAGAGTATGGAAAGGGTCAGTTTATTTTTACTTCACATAATTTACGCCCACTAGAGGTAATAAATAAAAACTTCATATGCTTTACAACGACAGCAGCGGATGATAGATATACTAGAATTGACAATGTTAAACCGAATAACAATCTTAGGAACGTTTATTTTAAGGAAATTGAGTTGGGAGGAGAAGAAGTCGATCTTTATGCTTCAGAAAAGAAATATAAGATTGTTCAAGCATTAAGAAAGGCGGGTAAAGTAGTTGGGAAAAAGAACGAAGACGAAGAGTAAAAGAAAAGGAGACAAGATACTACTTTTTTTGGTTGAAGGTGATTCTGACAAAAGAACACTTGAAACACCAATTGAAGCGTTTCTTGATAATCAGGGAATATCTGGTATAAAAGTAAAGTTTGCCAAATTATCAAAAACAGAGGATGGGAAAAAAGTTTCTGGCGGAGATCCAACGTCAGACATTAGTATTTACCCTGAAAATATCGAAGAACAAATTACAAAAAGGGTCGATAGAACTACCGAGGAGGGGGTGTTTGTTTACCCAAAGGAAGTAGTTAAGATTATTCAGATTGTGGATTTGGATGGAGCATATGTTTTGGATGAAAACATACATCGGCGTTCTGATAAAGACTTACGAGGAGAGAAAAGAGCATATTATGCAGATCATATTGAAACTGATAACCTGTTTGCAACGACACGTAATCTACAAAGAAAGAGAGAAAACATAGATTATTTGGTGAGTTTGGAGAACTTTAAGTTGGGAAGTAAGAGTATAGAATATAGCATTTATTTTTTTGCTTCGAATCTAGAACATTTCATGTATGGAATTCAAAACATGGATGGAGATAAAAAAATAGGATGTGCAAAAGACTTTTCCCTAGCATGTATGGATAACCCTGAGTTATTTGAGCAAAAAATGAGAACGGGAGATTATCTTTTTCGGGATTTAACATATGCTGAATCTTGGGATTTTATACGTAAACGTGGGCTAAATTCGTTGTTAAGAGCTTCAAATATTAATCATATGTTTGAAGATTTGACTTCTTGGGGAAAGAGGTTTATGGAAGAGCAAATTAATAATGATTAATCATTGTGTCACATTGTGATGAATAACTTTGATGAAATCCTTGTATGATTCTGAAATTTTTATACTGAAAAGACTCAGAAATATATTTAGAAGCATTTTATAGAATTTACGGACAGAAAATACATAGGTATAGACATTGAGATACTATTATCTTTGGAGAAGCTAGGGGATATGAAAAAGTTTTTCTGACTCAAAATATGTGCTCCATCACAGGAAACTACACAAAAATGAATAGTATGATTCCTGCACGTACAATCCTGTCAGAATCGGCTGACAGTTGGAAAAGAAATTAAAACAAAAAGTAAATAAAATATTGGCACCTCAACGAAAAGAAATAAAACTTATTTTCCGAAAGTGTTGGTAATAGAATAAGAACGTCTGAATAAGAGAACAAAAGGTCTGTGACATAAAATGCACAGACCTTAATTTTTCTGAGAATCCAATAATCCTTGAGCGTATGCCACTAATTGAGCCTTATTCTTCGACCCCAATTGGCGATAACAGTGTACGAGAAAGTCACGCTGTTCATCATCAATGGTATAATCTGCGGTCTTGATTTGGCGGACAGGGGATAATCCCATGATATAGTCCATGCTGGCATCAAAGAGCTCACTCATTTTCATTAGTGCGGTTAAACTGGGTAGATGTTTGTCATGTTCATAAGCGCTAATTGTTTCCTGAGTGACGTTCAAGTAAATACTAAGTTGCAGCTGGGTTATTCTTTTTTCTATACGCAATTCTTTGATTTTGTTAGGCAACTCAAATCCCTCGTAATTTTTTAATATAGTATCTGCAAATATGTACTTATTATAGCGGAAGAGATTAGTTTGAAACATAATATTAACTTGTATAAAAACAGTATCAAACAATTAATTAACAATTTGTAATTGTATATCTCTAACAAATATAATTGACAAATGTATTTACACAAGTTAAAACTGTATTATAAGATACTATTGAACCGTGTAGGAGGAGATACATGAAAGCATCAATGAAACGAATTATTATTTTGTTTTTGGTATGTGGACTGATATGTGTAGGAAGTTTGAAAGCGCAGGCAGCTTCCTTATCACAGAAAGAGATGGATGAAGTTACCAGAATAGAATGGTTGAAAGCATTAACCGAAACGTTTGAGATGACGGTCGAGGAAGACAACTATCCGGATAACTATTATTCAGATATGGATTCATCGTCTGAAAATTATTATGAGGTGATGCTGGCAACAGAATTTGGACTGGTAGATGTGGAAGCAGGAGATCCGTTGAGACCGGATGAACCGGCAACAAGGGAATTTGTTGCGCATACAATAAACCTCTGTATGGGATACCAGCTGGAAGATGATACATATACATTCAGTGAAGCAACTTCTGTAACTTATCCACAGGATATTCAGATTGCGATTGATAAGGGATGGCTGGAACTGGTAGATGGCAATTTTCTTCCGGAACAGGGAATTACCAGTGCCGAAAAAACAAAAATGATTGATGCAGCAAAGGAAGCTGTAGAATCAACGAAGCTGGATACTAATCATAAGGACGCGTATAAACTGGCGGAAGGAGTTGTGGCAATTCCAAGTGGAACAGAAGTTGAATTAACAGATGAGAACGAATGGACTATTTATGATTGCGATGTAAAACTGAAAGCAGGAGACATTTTTGCTATTGTTGCAGATGGTCTTCCGATGGCAAAAAAGGTAGTATCAGTACAGACAAAGGATGGAAATATTATTGTTCATGTAGATAATGTTGAAATCGAGGAAGCTTTTGAGAGCATTGACGTTCAGGGAACGATAGCGGCAGATCTTACAAAGACACAGACTTTGGAAGATGATGTGACATTGACCTATGTCGTGGGAGGAACGGAAGAACGAAATTATGAAGACGGTATTGCACTGAATTCTCTTAAAGAGGTAGAAGAACAAGAGAAAGAAGTAACGGCAGTAATTGCTTCTAAGACAATAGAAATACCGAATGATGAAATAAGCACTTTTGGAATTGAAGCAGATCCCGGTAAGGAAGGAATTACATTCAACTGTAAAATTACTAACGTATCAATAGATTATAATGTTTCTCTCTTAGATCTGACGGCATATCTGAAAGTTAACAGTAAAGTGACCTTCAGCTGCGATATAGAGGGGATAGATAAGGAAATACCGTACTTTGAAAATCCATTTGTAAAAGTGCCCATAGGTGTGGTGGGATTTTTTGAACCCGTTGCAGAAGGAAGAATAAAGGGATCTATTTCTTTGGCACTTAGTGCCAATACAACGGTTGGCGTGCAATATGATCACGGATCCATCAGAGGAATATTTGATTTTAAAAAAGCTGCATTTACTATATCAGCAAAAGCAGAAGTTACCCTTGGGGTTAAGGCAGCAGTAGGGGTTGATGTGGCTTTCTTAAAAGCAGAACTTTACATAAAGGGAGGAGCAAAAGGAACTGCGAAGATTACAAAATACACAGACAATCCACAAAGGTGTACACATTTTACGGCACATTTATATTCGGCAGCTGGGGGAAAGGTGACTTTTAAAGTATTCGGGTATAAATCATCTGTAACTTTGGAACAGACGATCATGGATGAAAAGAACAGTCCTGTTAGAATATCGGTTCACTATGAGGACGGAACGCCTGTAAGCGTATGTTCCAGAGACAGCAAAATAGGGACAGGTAGTATAGGAATTATTTCGGGAGAAAAGTATAAATATTATAGCCCATTTTATTCACAATATGTCGATAGTGGCATTAACAGTGGAACGGGAGCAGATGGAGAACCGTACACAATTTTTGAATATACTTTGGATGACAATGACCAAGCTACCATTACAAAATATAATGGAAATGTTGCAGTTTTAAATATTCCGGAGACGATTGATGGATATAGGGTGGTAGGAATTGGAAATAATGTTTTTGAAAATAATCAAAGATTAATGATTGTGAAAATCCCTGATAGCGTAACAACGATACAAAGATATGCATTTTCTAACTGTAGCAATTTGATACAGGTAAAGTTGTCAAAATCTTTGATAGAAATGGGAACTGCATCGTTTTCTAAATGTAATTCATTAGCAGAGATAGAAATTCCTAAAAGCTTGGATAAAGTATCAGTATATGGATTTTCAACAGAGGGAGCATTTGTAAAATGTGATAACCTTAAGACAGTAAAATTCGAGGAAGGGACAACACAGATAGCGACCAATTTATTTTATGGTTGTACTGGTTTGGAAGAAATTATAATTCCGGACACAGTGACGGTTATCGAGGCAAATGCTTTTCACGATTGCAGTAACCTTAAAACTGTAGATATTCCAACATCAGTGACGGAAATTGAAGAATATGCTTTTAAGGGCTGTAAAGAATTAACAGAAATTATAATTCCTGATTCGGTGACACAAATTAAATGGTGTGCATTTGAAAGTTGCGGTAATCTGGCAACAGTAAAGTTGTCAAAGTCATTAACAGAAATGTGGAATTCAGCATTTGCTAAGTGTAATTCCTTAACAGAAATAGAAATACCTAAGAGCTTGACCAAAGTATGTACATATGGATTTTCAACGGAAGGAGCATTTGCAAACTGTGATAATTTGAAGACAGTACGGTTTGAAGAAGGAACAACACAGGTAGTAATTAATCTGTTCAGCGATTGCACAGGATTAGAAGAAATCGTAATTCCAGGCACAGTGACGATTATTGGAGCTAATTCATTCTGTGGATGTAGCAATTTAAGAAGCGTAAGTATTCCGGAATCGGTGGTAGAAATAGGGGAGTATGCTTTTAATAAATGTAAAAAACTGACAGAAATTACAATTCCTGATTCAGTGACCAAAATTAAATGGTGCGCTTTTCAAGATTGTAGTAATTTGGAAAGAGTGAAGTTGTCAAAGTCACTGACAGAAATGTGGAATTCAACATTTGCTAGATGCAACTCTTTAACGGAGATAGAAATTCCAAAAAGTTTGGACAAGGTATCAACATATGGATTTTCAACGGAAGGAGCATTTGCAAATTGTGATAATTTAGAAAATGTAAGATTTGAAGAGGGAACAACGCAGATAGCAGCTAACCTATTTCATGATTGTACGGGATTGAAACAGATAGTAGTACCGGATACGGTGACGGTTATTGAAACAAATGCATTTCAAGGGTGTAGCAATTTATACAACATAACAATTCCACAAACAGTAACAGAAATCGGAGACAATGCTTTTGAAGGATGTAGCAAATTAGCAGAAATAGAAATTCCTCAAAAAGTAACTACAATCGGAAACAATGCATTTAAGAACTGCACAGAATTAAAAGAAATAGAGATTCCGAATTCAGTGACGGGGATGGGAAATTATGTTTTTATGAACTGTACAGCTCTTGCAAATGTTAAACTTCCGAATATTCGTAAAAATATTACAGAGGGAATGTTCAAAAATTGTACAGCTTTAAAGAGCATCACACTACCGGACAGCGTTACCAGGATAGCGGGATCAGCATTTTATAATAGTGGATTAGAAACTATTACGTTATCTTCAAAGTTGCAAATCATAGAAGGCAGTGCTTTTCGAAAATGTACGGCGTTACAATCAATTATAATTCAGGATAGTGTAACGTCTATTGGAAGTTATTGTTTTGCAGAATGTGAGGCCCTTTCTTCAATTCAACTGGGAAACGGATTGACAAAAATAGAACAATATACTTTTAACCAGTGCCCGGCGTTACAGAAAGTAACATTACCTTATCGCTTAACAAGTGTAGCAGCAAATGCATTTACAAATTGCACGCAACTGACAGAAGTGGTGATACCGAGGGCAACAACAAGCATCGCAAATAATGTATTCAGTTATCCAACGAAAATGACCGTTTATGGAGTGGCAGGAACCTACGCAGAGACTTGGGCTTCCTCTGTGGGAGCAAAATTTGTAAATCAGGAGAAAACGGCAGAGGATGTTCAACTGAATGAATCAGCAGTAGTCGTGAATAAGGGTGAAACATACGCATTGGTAGTAACTGTAACGCCCAAGGACTTTACGGATACAATAAGCTGGAAAAGCAGTAATACATCTGTAGCAACGGTATCGGAGACTGGAGTTATTACCGCAAAGGGAATAGGAACAGCAACTATTCGGGTCGCCGTCGGAAATGTCAGTGCATCCTGCAAAGTGACAGTGGTACAACCAGTTACGAATATTTACCTTAATAAAACGAGTGTATCAATGGAAGCAGAGAACACGGAACAACTGACAGCATCCGTATATCCGAGTACTGCCAACGATAAAACAGTGACGTGGAGTAGTACGGATGAATTGGTAGCTGCGGTAGACCAAACAGGTAAGGTAACTGCTTTGAAAAAGGGAAGTACTGTAATTACAGCAATGGCAAATGACGGAAGTGGTATTTCGCAAAGTTGTAATGTTACAGTTACAAATACGCTATTTCATTGCACTACAGTGGATCAGCTGGAAAGTATGCACAACTATGAGAATAATTGTAAAGATATCTGGGAGCATACTTTGCCAGGAGTTAATCGTATGGCGGTGACATTTGATTCACAGACATATATGGAGGATGAATTTGATTATTTGTATCTATATGATGGGAATGGCACAGAAATCGGGAAATATACCGGAGATGCACTTGCAGGCAAAACCATTATCATAAATGGAGATACAATTAAGCTAAAAATGGACTCGGATGACAGTGGGAATGCATGGGGCTTTAAAGTCACGAAAGTAGAGGAGTATTGTGAACACACTTATGAAACTACATGGAGCAGTGATGAAACATATCATTGGCATGCAGCAGTTTGTGGACATGAACCTGCGGATAAAGAGGAACATATTTCAGGGGAATGGATTGTCGACGAGGCACCAACAGAAGAAGTTGGTGGAAGTAAACACAGAGAATGTACAGTTTGTGGAAGAATATTGGAAACTCAGGAGATAGATCAATTGATAAATCCTTCCAAAGAACTGCTGAGACGTCTGGAAACAGCAGTGAATGAGTCGATGGATGTTTCTTCAAATCTGACAAGCGAGAATTATGGACAGGCCTCTGAGGATGAAAGAAGGAAGGCTGTCTATGATGTTCTGCAACAGATTAATGAAAACTGTCAGAAGCAAAATATTGAGCAACTGGGGTTAGTATCTGCAGAAGATGCAGTTCCCTTGGTTCAACAGTTGGCAAATATAGAAACTCGTATTTCAGAATTATTGTCAACATCTGTTACAGTGATCGCTAAAAACGAACAGACAGAATATAGTCTTCCACAGGTATCGAATGCGTTATTAAGTGTTCCGGCAGGAGAAAATGCAACTATTTTAGTGGATTATGAAAAAAATATTGCGATTGCTGATGCTGATATGACCGGAGCACTGACGGTTGACATGAAACTTGTGAGTGAAGAAAATGAAGAACTGAAATTGAAGGTACCGGTGGTTGTATCAATGAGTATTCCGGAAAATCTGGATCCAGAGCAGCCCATTGTGGTTTATCACTATAACGACGATAGTACGGAGTATGATGAAGTTATTTCGACCCAAGTAGATAGTGGGAATGGAATCATAACATTTGTTACAGGAAGTTTTAATACTTTTATTGTGGCGAATAAAGCGAAAGGAGTTAATTTGTCAGGAAAAATCCTTAGCTTTGGAGAAGAAAATGAGCCTATAAAAATAGAACTCCTGAATATGGCGGGTGAAGTGATAGGAGAGACTGAGGTGTATGGAAATGCTGCGGCATATAATCTTGAGAGCATACAGCCGGGAACATATCAGGTACGTGTCAGTAAGAAAAATCATGTAACCAGACTATATGAGATTATAGCAGATGAACAAAATCTGGAGTTAGATATGCAAATCCTTCTGTTGGGAGATGTGACAGGTGACGGAAAGATAAACGTAAAAGATAAGAGAGCCATATTCAAACAGTTACAAGGAAATGGTCAACTGTCGGACTATTTACTTTCAGTTGGGGATGTTAATGGAGATGGAGTAATTAATGTGAAGGATAAAAGACTTTTTTATAAGCACATAGCAGGTACAGTTTCTATATGGAAATAAATGTAGAATTTAATAAAATACTGTTGAAAATTATATCGATACAGGTTATACTTATATTTCGAAAGAACAAATATAAAGAAGGGAGATAGTTATTTATGAAGCGTGTGATAGCACTGGTGATGTCAGCTTTAATGTTGTGCTTTTTAGTTCCTACGACTTCAAAGGCGGCAACAGAGAATGTTACTTTATCGGTTACGGCGGATAAGAGCACTGCATATCGCGGAGATACAATTGCCTATTCAGTCAGTATAGGAGCAGTAGAGAGTCTTGGAGGTTTGGAATTTAATTTGAATATTCCGGATGGCTTAACAATTGTAGATGATTCTATATCATTTCCAACCGGAATAGAGACAATTTTGGATTCCGATGGTGAGATAGTGAAGCCGACAAGCGTCAATAATTATAAGTGGGGCTATAGTGCAGCTGATAAAGGATATAAGGGAACAGAGGATCTCACGATTCTGAATTTTTCCTGTACGGTAGATCAGGATGCAGCATTCGAAGAAAAGAGTTTATCTCTTACCTTAGAGGCATGTTTTGACACTACAGATGAAATGAATGATCATAATGTTACAATTGCGCCGGCAAAGGTTACAATCCAAAAGATGCCGGTAGCAGTAAAGGACATTTCCCTGAACACGGCTGTATTGAATATGAAAGAGGGAGACAAGCAAACACTTACAGCAACGATAACTCCTTCGGATGCGGATAACCAGAATGTAACATGGAGCAGTAATAATGAAGAAGTAGCTACTGTGGCTAACGGCATTGTGAAAGCAAATAAGGAAGGTACTGCTATTATTACAGTAACGACAGTAGATGGAGGAAAAAAGGCAACCTGTTCTGTGAATGTATCATGTACCCATTCTCTCGTAGAGACAGCTGCAGTAGAGCCTACATGTGGAAAAGATGGTAATATTCTGTATTATACATGTAGTAAGTGCGGAAGAAAGTTTTCGGATGCAGCAGGTACTATAGAAGTGACAAGTGTTGTAAAGCCTGCAACAGGACAGCATACGACAGAGATTAGAAATGCGGTAGCAGCAACGGAAGACAGCGAAGGATATACAGGGGATACATATTGTACCGTTTGTGGTAAAAAACTGGCGTCTGGCCAGACAGTTCCCAAGTTGGATCACACACATGTAATGAGTCATGTGGCAGCAACAGAGGCAACATGTGTGAAAGATGGAAATATTGAGTATTATGTATGCAATAAATGCCATAAGATGTATACTGATGCAGCCGGAGCCAAGGAAGTAACCAATATTATAATTCCGGCAACCGGACATAGTTCAGATGAGTGGAAACATGATGATAACAACCATTGGAAAGAATGTCAAAAATGTGGAGTAAAATTTGCGGATGGAGCACATACCTATGTTTGGGTAGTGGATCAGGCAGCAACAGAAGATGCAACAGGTGTAAAGCATGAAGAGTGCGAATGTGGAGTAAAACGTAACGAAGGTACAGTAATCGAAAAATTGGATCATCGTCATGTCAATATTACGCATCATCCGGCAGTTGCATCAACCTGTAAGACGGAAGGTCATGTGGAGTACTGGACATGCGGAAGTGAAAAGTGCAATGGAAAATATTATTCTGATGCGCAGTGTCAACTGGAGATAACAGATATTAAGATTCCGGTCGATCCTGCAAATCATGTATATGACAATGATGCAGATGCTTTTTGTAATGAGTGTAATTACCAGAGATTTTATGAGGTAATCAATGGTGCTAATAGCGTATTTACAAAAGATTCCGCACAGGGCCTTACAATTAGGGTAAATGGAGAATATGAATTATTTGACCATGTGACAGTGGATGGAGCTACTGTGGCACGTGAAAATTATAGTGTATCCAAAGGGAGTACGATTATTACATTTGCAGATAGTTATCTGAAGACTTTGACGGATGCGACACACAGTGTTGAAGTATGGTATAGCGATGGAAAAACAGCTAAGACTCAATTGATTGTAAAGAGCCAGGACAATCAGGCAGATAATAACGATGATAATGAGGATAATGGCAACAGTGATTCCACAGAGACTGTTGCTACGGAAGACACAACCGTAGAATTACAAAGTGCTCGTTCTCCCAAGACAGGAGAGGGCAGTGATGCCGGATGGATGACTCTGTTGGCAGTATCAATTGTATGTCTGATGGGATGTGGAATTTATGGAACAAAAGAAAAAAATACTGAACAACATTAAAAGTAGAAAATTACAGAAAATCACGATAGTCGTTTCGACGGCTATCGTGATTGCCATTTGTACATTGAGAATTAACTATTTGATACAGCTGGATCAAAATGAAAAAGTATACGAGCAACTACGCACTGAATATATTGAAGAACCATTGGGACAAGGGCAACAATTAAATTCTGCAGTAAAAGAACCGGAAGCATCGGAAGAAGTGCAAACAACGCTTGACGCTCCGGCATTACAGGAAACAAATTCAGATATTTATGCTTGGCTTACGGTAGATAACACAAAGATAAATTATCCCATTCTTCAAAATGAAAAAGACGATTATTATCTTGAACATTGTATTAATTTAAAAAAGGGACTACCGGGATGTATCTACACAAATTCGTGTTCCCAAAAAGATTTTTCATCATGGAATACAGTAATTTATGGACATAACATGAAAAATGGTACAATGTTTGGCAGCTTGAAAATAGAGAAAGATTTTTTTGATAGCCTAAGTACTGTGACTATTTTTACAAGAGATCAAAAATTATTCTATCAAGTATTTGCCATAGTTGAGTTTTCAGATGTATATATACCAGATACATATAATGAAGAAAACATATCAGATCGGGAAAAATATATACTGGATATCAGAAAGGCTGCAGAGGAAAACGGATACATTCGGGCAGATATTAATATAACTGCGGATACTCCGATTATTACATTATCTACTTGCATTAGAGGAAAAGAAAATAAGAGACTGCTTGTTGTTGCTGTACAGCAATAACAGGCAGTCTTATTGTTCATGTTACGCATGATATTCCGCCAGCAGCTGCTTCGCATAAGTGACGCAGTCTCTGTGCAGGGGGAATTTTTTGCCGTCGCACATGATGACTTTGCGGAAACCCAGCTTCTCCATATATCTGCCGTTAAGGATCGTCTTGACGGTGGGAGCGAAGAAGGTGGGGTGATTCTCTATCTGGGAGAACAGATTGATGGCGGTGGTGGCTACTTTTACGGTGCGGCCGTCTTTCAGGGTGACGATGACATTCCGGCCTTCTTCTTCGGCGTAGAGGATGTCCGGTTCGGTGACATAGACGGTATCTTCATCCTCTCGAAGCTCTATGAGAGGAACTGCCTTAGACATAATATCCAGAGCATGGTCAATACTCTGTCCCAGTTCCGCTACTTTGATGGGCTTGTCCAGAAAAATAACATTTTCCGGATAGGACTGTGCTCTGTAATTGATCTTGGAACAGCACATGACGATGGGTGCGTTCACCCCCTGGGCAATCAGCGCATTTGCCACTTCTGTGCCGGTGATGCCTTCCGTCAGACACATATCAATATAGAAGGCATCGTATTGCATGGGATTGGACAGCAGTGAGGTAGAATTACCGAAAGAATCGGTATAAATGATACCCGTAGACGCTGCTCTTTTGTCGGATTCCCGCTTTAACAGACGCTCCAGCTGCTTTCTGTCGGCTACATTATCATCACACACTGCTATATGCATATCGATACCTCCCGGACTTTATCTCATATAAAGATGCCAGGGTCAAAAGGTCTAAGCCCACATGAGCTTGCTCATAGGTGGGTGAAAGACCTTAGGACCCGCCCCGATATGAGCATAAAAGTGGGATGATAATCCCACGATATGCGAATATTGGGTAGGATTGTGGGAGTGCGTAGCACGGAACAATCCGTAGGCATCAAAGTCGGGGGCTTTTGACCCCGACATCTTATAAAAGAAGTATAGCATATTTCCTATTTGAATAAAAGGGCAAAAAGCAGTACCTGTACCACCAGGATCGCCGGCATTCCGTACTTGAAATACCAGTGCTTCGTCTTATGACGGAAGTGCTGCATTCCCAGAATACATCCCAGGCTGCCACCCAAAAGCGCCGTGAAAAAAAGAGAAGCCTCCGAGATGCGCCAGGCACCCCGGATGGCTCTTTTTTTATCGACACCCATGATCACATATCCCACAACATTGATGATCACCAGATACAGGATCACCACAGTAATTATAGTCTGTGCAGTTATCATAGACACCTCATTATTTTAATTCTTAGTTACCAAGTTTCTTCTCGTTCTCCTGTAACTTCATGGCACGAACCTTCAGAGACAGACCGAACAGATTGATGAAGCCTTCTGCATCGTGATGGTCGTACAGATCACCGGTGGTGAAGGAAGCCAGGTTCTCATTGTACAGAGAGTAAGGAGAAGTGGTTCCGGCCTTGATGATGTTGCCCTTGTAGAGCTTGAACTTTACTTCACCGGTCACATATTCCTGGGTTTTCTCGATGAATGCCTGCTCTGCCTCACGAAGAGGAGTGAACCATTTGCCTTCGTATACCAGACTGGCGAATTTCGCACCCATTTCCTTCTCGAATGCATAGGTATCGCGATCCAGGATCAGCTCTTCCAGCTGCTGGTGAGCCTCCATCAGGATGGTACCGCCGGGAGTCTCATAGACACCACGGGACTTCATGCCAACGACACGGTTCTCTACGATATCTACGATACCGATACCGTGCTTGCCGCCCAGCTTGTTCAGGGTACGGATGATATCGGAGACCTTCATCTTCTCACCGTTAACGGAAGTGGGAACACCCTTTTCAAAGGTCATGGTCACATATTCACCCTCATCGGGAGCCTTCTCGGGAGTCACACCAAGTACCAGCAGATGCTCGTAGTTAGGCTCGTTGCCGGGATCTTCCAGTTCCAGACCTTCGTGGCTGATGTGCCAGATGTTACGGTCACGGCTGTAGGAAGAATCGGTGGAGAAAGGAAGATGAATGCCATGAGCCTTGCAGTATTCGATCTCGGATTCACGGGAGTCCATGTTCCATTTGTCGCTTCTCCAGGGAGCAATGATCTTGATATCGGGAGCCAGAGCCTTGATGCCCAGCTCGAAACGGATCTGGTCGTTACCTTTACCGGTTGCACCGTGGCAGATGGCTACAGCGCCTTCTTTTCTGGCAATCTCTACCAGTTTCTTGGCGATCAGGGGTCTTGCCATGGAAGTACCTAACAGATACTTGTTCTCGTATACGGCATGAGCCTGTACACAGGGAACAATATAATCATCACAGAATTCATCGATAACGTCTTCAATATACAGCTTGGAAGCGCCGCAAGCCTTTGCTCTCTCTTCCAGACCGTCCAGCTCCTCTGCCTGTCCGCAGTTTACGCAGACACAGATAACTTCATAGTCAAAATTCTCCTTCAGCCAGGGAATGATAGCGGTAGTATCCAGACCGCCGGAATAAGCCAAAACTACTTTTTCCTTCATGATAAAATCCTCCGTTTTATAGTGTGTATGATGCCAGGGGCAAAAGCCCTGAAAATGCGATGTGCAAAGCACGAAGCAATCTGTAAGTATCAGATGCCAGGATCGTGTGTTACGCTCTGACAATTACTATACAACATTATAATCGCAAAAGCAAGCAGAAAAGTTGCATAAACAAATCATAAAAATGAATAAAATAAATTAAAATATGCACATAAATGCATATGATGAAAAATATACAGTATATTTATGCATAAAATATGCTGTCTGATGCATAGTACGGTAACGACCATATAAGATGCGCCGGAATCGTCAAAAGTCAGTCGCTGATCTTTTCAATTCCGGAGATATCACTGTCGATCATCAGAGAGTAGTTCGTATAATAGACCACGAAGCCAGGCTTGGCACCGGCCGGCTTTTTGACCTGTTTTTTCTGGACATAGTCGATCTCCACCTTTTCCTGCTCCCTGCCCTTAGAATAGTAGGCAGCAAGCCGGCCGGCCTCTTCAAAAGTCCGGTCCGGCAGTTCCTTCCCTTCGGTCTTTACCACTACATGGGAGCCGGGAATACCTTTGGCATGGAACCACCAGTCATTTCCGTTGGCGAATTTGAAGGTCAGTTCATCGTTCTGGAAATTATTTTTTCCCACATAAATATGAAATCCGTCGCTGCTCAGATAATGGAAGGGCTTGCTGGTGATCTTTGCTTTTTTCGTGCCGCCCTTTCTGCGGATGTAGCCGCTCTGGGTCAGTTCCTCCTTGATCTCCACCAGATCTTCCTCTTTCAGGGCGATATCCAGGGCCGTGCTGATGGTCTCCAAGTGGTCGATCTCTTCTTTTACCTGAGTAGTCAGTTCGGACAATGCTTCATAAGTACGCTTTAGCTTTCCGTATTTGTCAAAATATTTCTTCGCATTTTCCGTAGCGGAAAGAGTAGGATCCAGGGGGATCGTCACCGGTTCGTTGGTATAGTAATTTACCGCCGTGAGAGATTTGTCACCGGGCTTTGCACTGTAACCGTAAGTATTCAACAGTTCTCCGTAGATCCGGTATTTTTCCCGCTTCTTCGTATCCTTCATCTGGGCCAGCTGCAGATCGTATTTTTTAATATCCCGTTCCAGAGCGGTCTGCACGATACGGCGCAGGTCAGAAGATTTCTGACGGATCCTGGTCAGGGTATTTTTCTCCGCATAAAAATGCTCCAACAGGGCGGACATGGAGGTGTAGGATTCCAGATGATCCGCTCCGGTGCTGTACATGGTCAGGGGAACCGCCGCGTATTCCACGGGGCGGGTGCCGGTGTAAGCGATGCAGGGGGAGAAAGTTTCTTCCTTGATAGAAGTGACCATTTTGGAAAAAACTTCGTACAAGGCATGATAATCCTCTGCCGTCAATGCCGCTGTAGGGCGTTCCCCGTCGATGCCTGCCTCGTGACACAGTTCCTGTGCCAGTACCGGAGAGATACCGGTGAAGCTTCCGTAGATCGCCTTGAAGACCGGCTGAGGCTTGGCGGCAAGGGTCTCCCGGAAAGTAGTCTCGTCGCAGGTCAGGGCATCCAGTTTATCCTGGGTGTGGGCGATGAAGTAGGGCTTGCCGGGCAGGACTTCCCGGACACTGCTGACTGCGGCGGATACCCGCTTGATACTGTCGATGATGGTATTGTCATCGTTGCAGAAGATCAGGTTGCTGTGTTTGCCCATCAGCTCAATGACCAGCGTCTTGTGGCGCAGATCCCCCATTTCATCCAGATGCTCAATATCGATATGCACGATACGCTCCAGCCCCGGCTGGGAAATGTTCACGATACGGCCGTTCTGTAAGTGCTTGCGCAGCAGCATACAGAAGTTTGGGGCCGTCATGGGACTGGGTTTGTTGCTCTCCGTCAGATAGATCAGGGGCAGGGAAGCGCTGGCGGACAGAAGCAGTCTCTTTTGTCCGGTGGGCTGCTTGATGGTCAACAGCAGTTCGTCGTTTTCCGGCTGGGCGATCTTATATAATCGTCCGCCGATGAGTTCTTTTTTTAATTCTGATATTACACAGGCAATGGTAACGCCGTCAAAAGCCATAATTTCCTCATTTCTGCTCTTTGAATCCGGGAAAAACAGACCATAAAGAGCCACAAAATAGATATGCTGCAAACGAAAGTACAGCATAGTTATTGTAACAGATTTTTATAGGAAAGAAAAGTATGCGGAAAACAGAATGAATATTATTCCACCATAATGCATAAAACCATAAAAACAGTATGAATATATGCATAAATATACACAACAATCCGAGAAACGTGCATAAAAATGAAAAAAGTAGTAGACATTTAGACAAAAAGTGGTATCATGGTGTCAGGGTCAAAAGGTCGAAAAGCCGTTCATGCTTGCATGATAAGGCTTTTGAACTTGTGACCCGCTAAACATGAGGAAGTAGCGATTTGCGTAGCAAATCAGCGGATTCCGAATGTTTACAGAATTGCGTGAGCAGCTTGCTGCGAAGCAATTCGTTGACACAAGTATGGCGGCGACAGAAGCAATTCGTTGACACAAG
>OMBQ01000123.1_pt1 | contig 97235 bp, 73 predicted proteins | sample 1674311 | NCBI WGS metagenome assembly OMBQ01 (sample SAMEA103958160, study PRJEB25191) | human gut metagenome | biome: human-associated habitat [ENVO:00009003]; feature: intestine environment [ENVO:2100002]; material: feces | place: Germany | collected 2013/2015 | reverse complement strand
GGTCCCATCCCGCACAATCTGGCGAGACCTTTGATGGTCCGCCATCCTTAGAGCGAAGCGGTTCCGAGCGACGAGGAGGAGCGGTTTCCTCCCTCGCTCCTGAGGAGAGAGGGTCGGGGTGAGAGGTGGAGCCCTCTTTAATGGTAAAGAGGGACGGGGTGATTTTAGAAGAATTGACAGGGTGATTCGAAAAAGGAAGATTTTGAGAAGTATTAGAAGCTTTGAACCTTTCTATAAGTTCTTTTCGTAAAGAACTTGGCGTTTTACTATCAATAGCAACAGCCGCGATGCCGTGTTCTCTGTAGAACTCGGCAATAGCATTAGCATGAGAAATATTGATAGCATACACGATGCCCTTTCTATCTTTGCCAAATTCTTCCAAGCTCCGATAGAGCCTTTCGATACTCGGTTTCTTATTCAGCAACATATCCATTTCCTTGTTCTGGTAGTCACCATCTGCCCCTCGCTTCTGCAAGGAGTCGATGAGCCGTTGCGTCACACCATCCGATTTGATGCTCACAAAATCGTATGTCGCCAATCTTCCCTTGCTGATAAACTCAGGAACACTCCACGACTGCACCAAGACATCAAAAAGATCATTAAATCCCTTACCATTCAATCGGCAAGGAGTAGCCGTCAGTCCCAGAAACTTAGCTTTCGGGAATCTCTCCCACATTTCCTTATAGGTCTTGGCAAGGGCATGGTGCGCCTCGTCAATCACAATCATCCCCGGTTCTTCCTCTATCTCGTCATAGTGTTTCGACAACCATTGTATCGACACCGCCTTGATAGGAACATTGAATGCGCTAGCCGACAAACAATCTGGCGAAACCTTTGATGCTCCACTCATCCCCAGGCGGTCACCAAGTCCCTCAGCAGGCCGCAAGCAAGTAGCAGTAAGGCGGTCCCATCCCGCACAATCTGGCGAGACCTTTGATGGTCCACTCATCCCCAAGCGGTCCCCAAGTCCCTCAGCAGGCCGCAAGCAAGCAGCACCCAGGCGGTCCCATCCCGCACAATCTGGCGAGACCTTTGATGGTCCGCCAACCTTAGAGCGAAACGGTTCTGAGCGACGAGGAGGAGCGGTTACATCCCCTGTCCCCTGAGGGGAAAGGGGCTTGGGGAAAGCGGTGGAGCCTCCCTTAAGGGTAAGGGAGGACGGGTGGGTTTTCGAAAAATTCCCCTCTTTAAGGGTAAAGAGGGACGGGGTGATTTTCGAAGAATTGACAGGGTGGTTCGAAAAATCCTTATAAAGAAGGGATGGGGTTTTAGAAAAAACTCTTTGAATAGTTTCTCGAATCTGAGAAACCAGCTCCCTTCTATGGGCAACAATCCAAACATTGCAATTGGAATGTTCCCTCAAAAACGATTCTACGACCGAAGCGAGTAGAACCGTTTTTCCCGTACCCGTTGGCATTTGTGCCATCACGGACCGATGAAGGCGCAACGCCTTCTCAATCCGTTCCTTCATATCCTCTTGGTAATCAAATAACTTTATTTCTTTCATTCAAAAGAGATTATTTCTTCAATAGATTCTTTTTGAGAATGCCATGATTACAGACATAGAAAGTGCAACCTTTGAAATTTAAGCGTTATGATATAGAACAAATTATTCCGTGATTGCCTCGCTGCAGTAATGCATCAACTAAAAAGATACAGCATGCAACGTTTGTAAGCCAAAAATGCCTACAAATATCATATAAATATTGTAAATTATTCGTTAATTGGTCTTAAATATGTAAAAATCAAAGGGATAAATTTGTTTAAGAAAAAAAATACCCGTAACTTTGCAGCAGCTCATTAACCAAGTTGTTAAAGGAGTTACGAGGTCGTATAGCAGATTGCTATACGACCTTTGCTTTAATCATTTATCCTTTGCATTATATTTTTTATAAGTTCATCAGGTGTTAAAACTCTTCCTGATAGCCTTAACCATTCTTCATATTCCTTTGCTTTCTTCCTCACTTGATGAGGATAATCGGCATAAAAAGCAGTCCATAACAGCACGAAGGTCTTTCTAACATCTAAGACAACAAAATAGTTATCGCCATCATCTACCTCCAGCCAAATGCATACACGATGCTTTCCGCTTCTAGTTTGCTCCCAGCATTTCACCTCACCCTTCTGAGGTAAAATTTCAACAGTAGGCTTTGCCCATGGCATTCTTTCACATCTTCGTAAATCAGGAACTCTTTCATTTTCCACATTTCCCTTATGTGTCATGTGATAAAAAGTATAGGCCCTATCTTGAAACTCAGGGTGCACTTTCATTTGTAAAGGCCAACTTCCAAAATACGCTTTACGTCTTATAAAATCTTTCTCAAATACAGAATATACAGCATCTATATAAGTAGAATAATTCCCGCCATAATCAGACAGGAATAATTTGTCGGGCATATCATTGATACTTACAGCCATATTACACCTGCCTTCCCTTCCACACAAAGATATTAACCTTATCCTCTTTCACCAACGTTGACTTCAGCAGAGAATATTTTGAACGTCGCTTCATTTGTTCCACAAGTTCTAACTTTGCAGCACTAGTTTTTAAATCTCTATGCGCATAAGCGACAGCACCTATCAAGAAATCAGCGAGTTCTATGAGTTCCACCTCATGAGATCGAACTTGTTGTATCTTTCGAATCATTTTTTTATTATAGTCATAAGCATTGTTAGCCAGCACATCTTTCAGCTTTTCCACCTTTCTTCCACCATTAGTATCTTTTATGTCTAGATAAATACAATACTCATTCGATGGAGTCAAGATTGTCTTTAACAAGTCAAAGTACATTTTATAATAAAACTGGTCATGTGTTTGCCCATATTGCTCATGATGTAGAACGGATTTATCTGGTACAACCAACACCCTAAAATGCAAATCAGAATTATCGAAGAAGAAATCCATTACTTCTTGATAATATGCCAATTTGGCTTGAGAGACAGCATTCCACTTTAGTTCACAAGTAGGTTTTAGTCCATACTTCACCTTAATGGCACGAAGTCTCTTAAAGATAGCATCTTTCTTTTGCTCTTCACACCACACACACCCTAAAAGCATCGGCTTAATCCCATCATGTTCTAAATGGCAGCTCTCATCACAATAAATATTTATTTTTGCCATGACTATTAAATTTTATATCTACAAAATTACCTATTAATTTTGAAAACGCCAAAATTCTTGGCTATATTTAACGATAATAAAGAGATAATCTATTCCACCTGATACACAGATGCCGAGCAAAAGGCAGAGTTCGATTTGTCTTTCGGTATTGCCGAGCACATTAGTGAGATTCTGAAAGCCAAGGGTCTCACCCAAAAGGATTTCGCCCGCTTGCTCAACAAGCGAGACTCAGAAATCTCAAAATGGCTAACAGGCAGACATAACTTCACGACTCAAACCATTGCTCGTATAGAAACTGCCTTAGGAAGTAAACTCATTAGCATAGCCCATTGATTGGGCTATGCCAATAAGCATATTCTAAAACACCAAGAAATTCACAATAAATCAACATCCCCCGAATATAAGTTGTAAACTATAAACTACAAACAGCAAACTATCAATTGTAAATTATAAATTGTAAACTTCCCACCCCCGGCGGTCCCATCCCGCACAACATGGCGAGGGCTTTGATGCCCCGCCAACCTTAGAGCGAAGCGGTTCCGAGCGACGAGGAGGAGCGGTTTCCTCCCTCTCCCCTGAGGGTGAGAGGGTCGGGGTGAGAGGTGGAGCCCTCTTTACCATTAAAGAGGGACGGGGTGATTTTAGAAAAAACTCCTTCTTTAACGGTAAGGAAGGTTTCTGTCCCCTAGAAGGGGAACCGAAGGGGTCTTAAAGACTATTGAAGGTAGGTTTTCGAAAAGAGATACCAGGCGCTCTCAATCCCGAATAGGACAAAATCTGTGTAAATCCGTGCAATCTGTGGGACATGAAAAAGTAAAGAAGAAATCTGCGTCATCTGCGAGACCTTAAACCCAGCCCGCATAGGGCTTTAAGAAAAGACTCCGAGTGACTGTCTCCTGTGTTTTAGCCTCCAGAAGAAGTGCCATATCCTAAACAAAGGCTCACAAAGAGCCTCGGCAGGAAAATATCTCACGAGTCTTATATCCCGATACACCCTTTGGAGATTATGCCCGAGCTTTGATCTCCCAAACCGATTCCGGGCATCATGCTTTCCGAAATTCCCGGCTTCCAGCACTTCATTCAACACAAACCTACCATACTTCTCGTTCGGAGGAACAATAAGGCGAGAGGCAGGCATGCCGAACACCTCCTGCATGATATACATGATACCCCCGGCAAACTTCCACAATCCCAACTCATTCAATTCCTTCTGCACCCTATCGATAGCAGCAGAAGAATTGGCAGCAAAAGAAGAGCGAGCAGCAGTAGCAGAAGTGTCAGTAGAAGTAGCAGCAGTTGCCGAAGTCATATCCCCAATAGCATCCCGGCGGTCCCATCCCGCACAATCTGGCGAGACCTTTGATGGTCCGCCAACCTTAGAGCGTAGCGGTTCCGAGCGACGAGGAGGAGCGGTTACATCCCCTGTCCCCTGAGGGGAAAGGGGCTTGGGGAAAGCGGTGGAGCCTCCCTTAAGGGTAAGGGAGGACGGGTGGGTTTTCGAAAAATTTTGATAGACTTTATAAAAGTCGCAAAGAACATAATAGTAATCCAGAAGCTGTCTTAACCCAATCCCCTCATTCATCAGATGCGAGAAGATATGAGTCAACTGGAAGATGAGATTGAATTCCACCATCGGAATCGCAATCTCCCCTTGCTCTCCCAACATTACCCGATGCGAGAACTGCTCCTCCTTCACCCTCTCATAATATTTCTGAAGTTTTCTGTTATGCCAGAAGCACAGCAGGAAGCTAGGGCGATAATGCACTTCAACCTCCACACCCTTATACGATGGGAACTCGATGTGGTGATAGCACGCCTTTTCATGAGGCGAGATAGAACGGACAAAGGAGATAACCCGTTTATCTCCCCCTTCCACCCAAATATCAATATCACCAGGCGTACGGGATTTAGGATTCGGATACATCAATGCATTCCCCTGCCCTTTCAGAATACAGGTTCTGAATCCCTTTTTACGGAACCACTCAGAAACCTGAATGGCAGCATCGTTCAACCGAACATTTGTTTTCTCCAGCATCTGACTTTCCGCCATCCATTGGAGCAGTAACTCCTTCTTCATCCCTACATATTCAGCAGGTAGCTTCCTGATACCATCAAAGAGAACACCCACCAGACATTGCTTTTGGGCAATAGCATATATCTCCTTCCAATCCGTTTCCTTCAAGGAATCAGGTATTTCCTTGGCAGAATCAATGCAGAATCTTAGGAAATCAAAGAAAATCTGAAGTTGTTTCTTCACAAGTTACTCTTTCGTCATGTTCCAGAGGAACAAAGTATTACCGATAATATATCTTCTCCACATACGCTTAGGTTCTTTAATCAAGCGATAGAGCCATTCCAGGCCGTGCTCCTGCCACCAGATAGGTGCACGCTCCACGGTACCAGCGAAGAAGTCAAAGACGGCACCGATGGTACCCACATGACAATGGATGTTCAACTCATTCCAATGAGAGTACGTCCACTTTTCCTGCTTAGGAGCCGTCATGCCAATCCAAAGCAAATCTGGATTGGCAACATTAATGGCATCAATGATAGCCTTGTTGTCCTCATCCGAGAACTCAGGCTTATAAGGAGGCGAATAAGTCACCACCTTCAGGTGAGGATAATCCACGGCAGCACGCTTCACAATCAGGTCGAGCACCTTCTGTGAACTACCCATAAACATCACCGTACCACCCTTTTTCTCCAGCTTGTTCATTTCGAAGAAAAACAAGTCCCAGCCAGCTATTCTTTCCTTAGGCTGACTCTTAGCCTTAATCCACTTGCACGCCTTCACGATACTCACTCCATCCGGAATCAGCACATCACCATTAGTCAGAGCATCAGCAAAGAGCTGATCCTTCTTTGCGGTGTTAAAAGAGTGAGCATTTACCGTGTTAATGAGCAATTTGCCCTCTGGTAATGAGGCTAATTCCGCCTTACTACCTAAAATTGTTAATGTTTTTAATCGAAACATAACTATATTTGAAATTATTTTGTTATCTTCGCAGCCATAAACAGCGGGTTCCATCAGAATCCCATCATTTCATGAACAAGAAACAACGGTTATGACATACGATATTAATACTATATATACGAAGTATAAGCAGCTTACGAAAAAGCAACGTCAGCAACTCCTTACGGCTCTTCAGTCGCAAAGCATCAACATTGTGAAAATCGAAGCCTACGAATATACTGATGCCCCAGGCATCAAACATCTGTTTTTCTATTTTGCAGAGGATAGCAGGAAAGCTATTCCCTACTTCTTGCTAGATAGCGAAGTTTGGAAGAAAATAAAATTATCTATCATGAAAGATATTTGAGATAAAAAACATTCTAATTTATCCAATAAACCATGAAAATCATATTCTACAAATCAAAAATTGGCATACTTTTTGCACTTGGAAATCAAGGTACTATTCGCCCTTAAATGAATGGCAGCTAAACTGGATCTGTGAGCAACAGGATAACCCATAAACAGATTTACAATTATGGCAAGAACTTCAGAAAGAGCTCGAAGTGCTATTAATGGTCAATTTGTCCCGATGGACTACGCAGCAAGGCACACTGATACGACTGTTGTGGAGAAAATAAAAGTTGGACCAACAAAGCACAGAAACTAAGTATTCGGGAGTCTTCACCATACGAAGAGACATAAAGCGATGAGGTCTAGAGATTCGCAGAGTTATGAAACAAAATCTACTGCCGGTAATCCATCATTACCGGCTTTTTTATAGTTGTTTCTTATTGTATCCAGTATGACCCTTGATGTACTTGAAAAAGATATATTGAACCAGTCTATTTCCTCTCAGCAGATTTTTCAAACATTGTAGAATTTGCCTTCCCAATCCAGGGTTATTAATAATAACCTCATTTACAGATTTACCAAGATATTTCGTATAAACCTCTTTTAATAACTCTCCATAAGGTTTGAACATCGTATCAATTACAGATTGAGGTATAACATCCTTCTTGGATGCAATATAAATATTACCTTCCTTATATTCTACAGCTACTGCATGAAAATGGTAGAAGCATACATCATATTTCTTTTCACGATAAAAAATAACATGATTTGGCAAGAAACTGTATTCTAGCATGTTCCATTTTGCAACACCAACACCGCGATTCTCGATTTCATGAACACCTTCAAATCTATCTGGCATCATATCAAGATAGCGCTGATCACCAAATTTGCCATCTTCATATCTATCATAGCACCAATCCAGACAACTATTTTTCCACCAAGTCAATGCTTTTAAGCCTTTTTCATCATTTTTGAAATAGCAGAACTGCACACAATACTTACCATATAATTCCGTATCAGCAAAATGTGAAGACAATCCTACCGAAAATGGCTTCAGTTCATCAAATACTACCTTTGGAGACGAGAAAAACATCATGTCAGCATCAACATAAGTCATACTCTCCAGCTGATATTTCGTCAAGAAATAATAAGTAATGTTGGACCCACAGGTCCAACAATACTCGTTTCTTTTTCTTTCAGCCTTCACTTTCTTAATATCATCCGAAAGGAATTCTCCACCTTCATACTCAACAACCATGTGTTTGAAATTTAATGAACTAAGTTTTTTATAACTCGGTTCATCAAATGCCATCACATAGAGTGTAAAATCATCACATACGCGCTCTAGTGATAGATATAGAGCGATTCCTTTATGAATATAATAAGAATCAAATAAGGTACAAAAGTTCATCATGATTACTTAAAAGAATTAATTGCATCAACAACAATCTTTGCCTCTTCTTCACTAATCACCTGATTCATAGGAATAGACAATTCCTGCTGATGAATCTTCTCTGAAATAGGAAGAGAAAGCTGAGGGGTATTCCAAGATTCTTTAGCATAACACTCCTGATGATGTGGTGGTATTGGATAATGAATCAATGTCTGAACACCCTGTTCTTTCAAGTATTCCTGCAATTCATCACGGCGCTCGCAGAAGATTGGGAACTGATGATATACATTGTTCTCATCATCAATCTTTGTAGGCAATGTTATCAGCGGATTATTGATATGCTCATAATAATAAGCAGCCAACTTCTGACGCTGAGCATTGTCCTCATCCAAAAACTTCAACTTGACATCAAGAACAGCAGCATCCAACTCGCTCATACGGCTATTGATACCAGCATACTTAAATACATATTTCTTCTGACTACCATAATTTGCCAAAGCACGAATCACAGAAGCAAGCTCCTTATCACTAGTAGTTACTGCTCCTGCATCACCAAAGGCACCGAGATTTTTGCCTGGATAGAAACTATGCGCACCAGCATCTCCCAAAGCACCAGTCTTCACACCTTTCCAGGCACAACCTTGACTCTGAGCACAGTCTTCCATTAACTTCAAGTTATGTTTCTTGCAAATCTCGCCCAGTTTGTCATTGTATGCAACACGGCCATAAAGGTGAACAATCATCACGCCCTTTGTTTTAGGAGTGATTGCAGCCTCTATCTTATCAATATCAATCTCCAAATGCTCAAATGTTGGCTCAACCAAGATAGGAGTCAAATTATTCTCTGTAATAGCAAGAATAGTTGCAATATAGGTATTAGCAGGAACAATGATTTCGTCACCATCCTGAAAAACGCCCAACTCCTTATATCCTCGGATAATCAAGCGCAAAGCATCCAAACCGTTAGCAACAGCTACACACTCATCTGTACCAATATATTGAGCATAGTCCTTCTCAAACTGCTTGTTTTCATTACCCTGCAAGAACCAACCACTTTCAATGACACGATTGGCTGCAGCCTTATACTCATCACCATGCATCATGGTGATCGCCTGTAAATCTAATAACTTAACCATAATAATCTTATTTATTTTTCTGTTTCTGAATATAATTGTTGATAACTTGTAACGAATCGAAGGAATTGGTATCAAACCACTTAAAATCACTACCTAGAACCTGTACCTGCAACTTATTCTTTTCAAAATAAGCTTTATTCAAAGAAGTTACCTCTAAACGCCCTCGCTCTGATTTTTCTACAAGCTTAGCATATTCTGTAACTCCTTTCGGAAAAACATAAAGTCCGGTAATCGAATAATACAAAGGCTTTGTTGCCTTTCCTTCAACAGTTAGACATCTTCCCTCTGAATCTAGCGTAACTACCCCATACTGCTCAGAATCCCAATCACGGCACACAAATATGGATGCCTGTCCGCTATTCTGTGCTGCCCTAATGGCCTTTTGTAATTTGATATTTCTATCCTTGCCAAATATGATACAGTCACCAGTAATCATACAGACTGGTTCTTCCCCGACAAACTCTTCTCCAATTGTAAAAGCCTGCGCAGCTCCTTCCGGTTTTGATTGTATTGCATACGTAAACCTCGCACCAAAAGCAGAACCATCGCCTAACGCATGAATGAAAGTAGAAACATGTTCTTGGCTTGTAATTATGAGAATATCTTTTATCCCTACACCAACCAACAATTCTATTGGATAATAAACCATCGGCTTGTCGTAGAGAGGCAGCAATTGCTTAGGTATTCCTAAAGTTAAAGGTGATAACCTATTACCCGCATCGCCAGCCAAGATAATTCCTTTTGAAAAAACGTCCATTACTTATTATTCTTTTCGTTTACATATTTCAGGAAATCATCATAGTCTCTTATATAGTCATCCTCAGAATAACCATGAGATGCTAAGACTAAGCAAATACTACCCGATGAAAAGCCTTGCTCGGAAGCCCAAATTCCCGGTGGAACATGAAGCCCCCAAAATGGTCTGTTGAGCTGTACCGTTCTCTTGTTTACACCATCATCAAGCACAACTTCAAAAGCACCAGAAGCTGCAATGATAAATTGGTGGCATTCTTTATGAGCATGTGCTCCACGATCTTCACCACCAGGTATATCATAACTGTAGAATACACGATTGATAGGGAACGGCACATGTACATTCTCATAGATGTAAGTAAGATTACCCTCTACATCATGCATTTTGTTCAACTCACAGAGAGAACAATCAAATACACTTTTTCCTTCCTTGGCACTGAAGCTATCCGAAGGATTATTTACCTTAACAGAAGATTCATTACCTGAAGAAGTCGTTTTTATAGAAGGATTCTTCACCCAAGACTTGAATTCGTCATAATCCATGATATAGTCATCCTTATCATATTCAGTAGAAGAAAGAACTAGTGCAAGAGAATTGGTTGAGAAATTCTTCATAGTTCTCCACATTCCTTTAGGAACATATATTCCAAAATAAGAACGATTCAGTGAGAAGGTTTGTTTATTCCTTCCATCATCAAGTTCTACATCAAAGCTACCTGATAAAGCTACAATAAACTCCTCATTCTCCTTATAGGCATGTGCGCCTCTATCTTTTCCACCTGGCACATCATAAATCCAATAGACCCTCTTGATTTCAAAAGGAATCTGTTTGATTTGTTCGATGATGGACAGGTTACCTCTTGGATCTTCAATCTTTGGAAGTCCTAAGAGTTTTGCATCGTAAACAGTATTCATAACAAATTACATTACAAACAATATGTAAATTAAGCAAATTCCTCTACAATCTTTTCACAGAACTTGTAATGCATACCACTAAGTTCCTTCATCTTCTGTATGGCATCATCGTCATACTTCTCATACATCATCTCCTTACTTTGTGTAAGGTATTTGTCTCTCAACTCCTTAAAAGTAATATTATCATCAAGAATAGCCCAATCACCTTTTATAGAACGTAAAAAAGACTTAGCTTTACCAGGTCCTCGATAACTAAGGAATGGAGTTTTGCCATTTGCTAAACCAGTTAAACCGAGATGTAACATTGAAGTTACAAATACATCACATGAAGAAAGAACTCCCAACAACTGCTCTGGTGTTTCATACAAATCAATTTTAATATTCTCAGATTCTTTGTCAGGAACATATTGATAGTTCAATCCAACATACTTCATATGAGTAGTAGTGAAATGAAATTCAATGTCATCATGTGTAGTAGCATACTCCAACAAATCTGCCAAGAATTGACGATCAAGATATTTATAATTATGATTTTTCTTAAAGTTCAAACCAACTCTAATTTTATTCGTTGGAGGCAACATTTTGGCCTCGAAAAAGTCAGGTGATTTAAAAAGCATATCTGGATAATGCTTAAAATCCTTACCAAACTTTTTCATCTGTTCTACATCACCAGCCAATCGAACTGTTCCATCTAAAAAGTTTGGAGATGAAAAAAGTTTATTTCTCCACTTACCATAATATAGCTTTGGAGAACGAACCTTACCATCACCTCCCATTGAAATAGCACAGAACTTAGTTCCATATTCCACGGTTGCACGATATAGTTCTTTAAACATCAACTCCCATTCTGCATAATTTCTATTTAACGTTCTTCGCAAGAAATTGAAAGGAGATAATAATCCACCACCAGCAATTATGCATAGTTTAACACCATTACACAATTCATCTATTGTATCAACAGATTCAAAACCATTCATTTTTGCCAACCCTTTGTCAAGCTGGAAAATTCGAACATTATAACCCAATGAACGAATATGCTTAGCATATGCCAAAGCCTGTAAATCATCACCATAGTTAGTAAACTTCAATGATGACCAAATTGCAACTGTTTTCTTTTCCATATTCTAATTATTTTTTATTTTTATCTAACAATTTTATTATAAACCATAAGCTACGATGCTTACCAATAGTATACATCATAATTTTTGCTATCGCATTGATATAAGACTTCAAATCAGGTGTTACATAAACCAAATTGTCATATTGAGGATTTCTCAAACCAAAAAGTTTACGTAAATTCCAAGTAGCGAAAAAGCCTTTTCCTTTTTTATATTTAGTACAATATGATTGGGCATCAATCATAGTTTTTTCATCTATTGTACACAAATACAGATTCCCCTCTTTTGAACAAGATTCTAAAATCGACAACCAAAATTCAGATCTGACAACCAAAGAATTAATGCCAATAGGGTCATCTGTATCATCACCTGTATTCAAATCACCAAAACTAATGTCTGCCAATTCACCATAAAAATCCGTACAAACATTACATCTTGACTCGTTAAAGAATGCTCTAACACCACAATAATAATCTAAGTAATCTATTTTCTTAACACGATTTTTGCACCTATATATCATAGAACCCAAACATCCTTCATCACGATAAGCAAAAGAAGTTAACTCATCAGGATTAATTCCATATCGCCATCTCATATATTCTTGAGAAAGCATATTTTTATTAGCTGAACAATAAATGGCAAAGTATCCAATGACAGATTCTCTAAAAGTTTTATCTATATCAGCCAGTTTTCTAAAACTCTGAATATGGCATGGGAGTCCAACAATAACATATTTTCCCTTGTTCTTCTTTATATCTGTAGCAATTCCATCCATAGATACAACGCAATACTTTGAACTTTTTCCCTTTAATATATCCTCTTTACTACGTGCTATATACACATTAGGGCGCATTACGTCATCATGCTGAAAACCAGTTACTACTGCTCCATCAATTAATCCCTTCTGTAGCAAGAAAATAAGTAATGTACTAACACATCCTCCAGAGGCACAATGATATCTGATTGCTTCATCAGTACTATAGCCTTTAAAGCATTTAAGATAATCACCAATATAAGTATTGGAACAAATAGAAGGAGTATAGAATAACTGCTGTGACTGAGCTTTTATATCTATTCCATTGCCAGCACACACTTTTAAACACTTTCCACAATTTATACATTCTTTTACATCAACATATGGTCTATTGTGAACCCCATGCTGTATTTTTATACAATGTTTAGGGCATGCATCTTTACACACTCCACACCCCATGCATAAACCATTTTTTACAGTTAGAGATATATTATTCATAAGCCAAGGAAATTCAATATTTTATAAATAATTCTCACATGAAGTTGAACAGGCCAAAGCCTTTGCTTTACGATAAATGGAATGCTCTGAATTTCTGATAAAAAACAAAATTCTTTTCGATTTGTCTGATCAAAATCCATCTTAAATTTATTATGTTTAATTTTCTTACAATGGGTACCTTCACCATCAAAGCCATCATTAGAAATCTTACTCAAAACAGGGAATACCGATAACTTATTTTGAATAAATTGCGAATAACAAAAACGTATAGCCCAAGAGCTATTTTTCCCCATGTGCCAATCTTTAAGCATTCCTGAACAATCAGAACCACCCCATTTATTAAAATGACACATATTCTTTTTTACAGTTTCCCAATCTTTTAATTCCCAATCTACACTATTCCATCGATCAGCCCATGTTGCCCATCCCCAACAACCAGAACGTGGAGCAAAATAAATATCAGAAGTATAATCGGTAGGAACTTTAATTCTGATAGATTCTCCGCAAACAGAAAAGACCTGATTGTGATTCTGATAAAAAACAAGTGCTTGATTTAGAAATGATAAAAAATTATTCGATAAAACAATATCATCTTCTAATATAATCACCCTACCATATTGATTTATCACTTCACTTACCCCTCCGATAATCGAATTAGCAAGTCCTTTATTATTCTCAGCAAAGGTATAGTGGAGAGACTTGAAACCAGTAATTGATTTCACATACTCCCGTACCTCTTTAACCTTTTCCTTCTCCCCAACCTTTTCATCCCGTGGTCCATCCACGAAGACGAAAAGGTCCGAGTCCTTTGCCTCTTCATTCCGAAGAAGTGAGGCAATTGTATTCTTTAAGGCATCTGGACGATTAAATCCAAATACCACTATTGGAGCATACTTCATATAACTAATATTAATTATTACTTTATTACATATAAGTCTACTATCAATAATTTAGCTAGCTTTAAGCACTTTTATCTAAAATAATCAAATGCATTAAAACTCGTTTTCATTTTATAATAGTAACTTTTGTCTTCTGACGAAGAGAAGACAGAACAATATTTTTCATAAGGAGCTGCATATTCAGAAATAAACAAATCATTGATTCCTCTAGCAAATGGCTGGTAAAATATAAATACGCTGGCAAATACCAATAATAATTTATTATTTTTTATTTGTCCGAACAAAGTATCAACACATATAAAATAAAACAATATAAAATATGAAGCTATTCTAAATAAGATAGGCATAAAAGAAGCAGCGAAAAAATCTAAAAGTAAAGACCATACACCTAAATAGAAATAAGAAGCCTCAATTTTCTTTGTTTTAAAGATTTTAGCATATAAAATAAAAATTATGACAAAAGCTCTTAGAGCTGCGGTATAAGAAAATGATACTTGAGAATCAATAGCCTTATAACGTTCTATAGAACTATCACCTAGTCCACTAAAAATAGAAGTTATGGAATCCAAACTATATAATGCAATAACGCAAATTAACACAAAGCAAAGAAACACCTTACTATTATAATTGATTTTTTTTACAATATAATCTATAACTGGTAAAATAAAGAACACTACCACGCCAGAGTGAAAACCAAACCCGACCAACACCAATAGATAATATAAGATATACTTATTCTTAAGGTAAAACAATAATGCATAAAAACAAAAAGCCAAGGCAAAGCCTTCACGCATCATCTGCATTCCTGGACCAAAATACATAGAAGAAAAGAATATAAATAAAAGATAAAAGCGTCTCAAATTAAATTTTCTCAACAACAAATATAAAGAATGATAGAAGAGAATTGAATGTAAAATTTGGACTAAGACAAAATCGGGATATATTGATTTACAAATACTATTTATAAGAGTATATAATGGTTGAAACCTAAAAGAACTAAAATCTAACAAAGACAATTTACCAATAGGTGGTATATAATCGAATGCTATCATGTAATTAATTGTATCAGTACCAACACCATACCTAAATGCCACTAATAATGCTAGAAGTAAATACAGCGCATTAAAAGAAATAATATAGAACTTTGTCTTTTTAAAAAGTTCAAAACATAATGTTATAGGCATAAACACTATGAACAGTATCTGGTATAAAGACTCTAACATAATTTCTAAAATAAGCTCAGAATATAATTAAAATTTGATCTAAATTGTTTCTCATTATACATTGAATATATTATATTACGATTATGAGATTTTTCCTCCTCCGTTAGGGGAGTGTTGATTTCGCTTGTCGACAAATCATTTTGTATGGAATATACATATACCCCTAGCTTTTTCAAAAAAGTAAATACCGGAGAGGTGTTAGAAAGGAAAACCTTACATCCCATATTCAATGCAGTATTAATATTACCCATAGCTTGTTGTCTTTCATGCCCAAAAATAGCAATTGAACATGAGCCAATAATGTGTTTATAGTCCGCAAAAGGCATGAAATTTAAAATAGGAACAAATTGGTTATGAAATTCTTTCTCATAAGATTCCATAATAATCTGTTTCTGCACTTTCCATCCACCATAACTAAGAGGAACTATAATTTTTCTATCCCCAATATTTATTTTTTTCAAATATTGAAGTATTTCTAAATGATTATTCGTCTCTGCTGCAGAATTTCCTATTAAAATATTATCACCAATATAATCTTCTTTCTTCTCTCTTGTTTCAAAAAAATCTAAAGACGAATATTGAAATTTTACTTTTCCACCTTTATAATCATTTTTTTCTTTTAGTAAATCATATTCATAATCTAAAATACCAGAAAAATAGTCAGTTCTATGCATAGCCTTGTAGGCTAAAGACTCCAAAGGCAGAGAAAGTATTGTTTTTATAATATGTTTAAAACGAACAGTAAATGGTTCTTTTATCTTAGAGGTAAGAGGACCCACTAAATTAGGAACATCAATAAACGGATTCCGCATAGGGTAAGAATACAAATCATACCCCATGGCAAACCAAAACACTTTTATGCGCTTTGGAATCAAACTAATAACTGTCGAAGGACACTCTTTTATTGAATACAAAAAAACAGCATCATAGTCACCTTGAAACGCTTTAAATAAAAAAGTAAATGCAGAGACAAAATTTACATTTTTCGCTCTTTTTATATATTTAAAATTTTTTTTCATACCTAACCATGTCACTATCAGATATTCATTTTGACATTTATTATTCGTAATATATTCATTTACTTCTATAACATCATCAAAAAACTTTTCATCAAAAATCACATGTGCAATTGTTTTCATCATTTTACATATTTAGATAAGAAACTACTTGTTGTTAAACGTAAAATCATATTTTTGATTTCTAAATATTCAGCCTGTTTTACTGTCTCGCAAATGGTTATAAGAACCACAAAGCCCACAACAACTTGGAAAAGTAATATTAACCAATAACTAACAGGCAAATACTTCAAAAAATAAACAGACAAAGCTATAATAAAAGCGACACAATATGATGGCGCAACATCAGATAATTGCTTAAAGGAAGAATAACCCAGCATTTTACCTGTATACCAAGAATTGAGAAAAAAACAAAGAAAGCCCATAAATACCGAAGCCACTAACATCCAATAGATACCTACAAATATACCAATACAGATTGGAATCATTGCTATGATTTTCTTTATCAACTCTAATTGTAAGAAGATATCACTTCTTCCTTGTATTTGAAGCATATTTAAATTAATCGAATGTAATGGATAAAGTGACATAGAAATACATATTAAAGGTAAATATGAAGCAGCTTCATGCCATTTTTCTCCTATAAGGCAATATATTACAGGTTCAGAAACAGCAGCTAAAGACAACATACATATAGCACTCACAAACATCGTTAATTTAATAACTTTTCGATAACCATCAAGCATTCGTTTTTTATCATCTTGAATTTCAGCTAAAGCAGGATAACTTACTCGCTGAACTATCGAAGTTAGATTTGAAGAAAACAAATTTGCATATTCATTAGCTCGAGTATAATGACCTAAAGTTGAAGGAGTATAACATCTTCCTATAACAACTTGATATAACTGATTCCATACATTATTTAGTATTCCACTAGCCAGAAGTTTCCAGCCAAATCCCCACATATACTTGAAACTATCTTTATAGAATGTCAACTTTGGCCACCATTTATTCAATATCCATAAGCATAAAGAATAAAACAACTGTTTAGAAAGTTGTTGTGCAACCAAAGACCACACACCATATCCAAAGAACGCCATAGCAATACCTATTACACCACTAATTATGGCAGATACAAAAGAAGCCTTTGTTTTTGTCTTAAAGTCTATTTTCTTTGTTAGAATTGTAACCTGTATAATAGATAATGCATTGAAAAATAGTATTAATCCTGTTGCTCGAATTAATGCAGTCAATTCATCCCGATGAAAGAAAAAGGCGACCAATGGTGCACTTATAAAGAGTAACACATACAACACTATACTAATTGCCATATTAGTCGTAAACATAGTGTTATAGTCTTCATCTGTAACATCCTTCTTGCGTATCAAAGCATTACTAAATCCGCTATCAACAATGCCATTGAGGACTGTTGTAAAGATTAAACAAATACCAATCAATCCATATTCATCAGGAGAGAGAAGGCGAGCCAATATCAAACCTACAATGAAAGTTACTCCCTGCCCAAGAAAGGCATCTGCAGCACTCCATCCTACACCTTTAATCGTTTTATTCTTTAATGATTCTTTTTGCATATTAAAATCTATTGCTGCTTACACAGTCTGTCATTCAATTTTTATGTATTGAAAAGCACACAACTTATACTAGTTTCCTCTACTTTACTATATATTCAAGCATAGAGCTAAACAATAATCTAAAATCAGTTACTTCATGCGCTTCAACTAAAATATAAGTATCAGGATTGCCTCCCAAACCAGTTTTTGGATCAATAAAAACTTCTTTCAAATCCAGGCGAGAGCCTTCTCCCTTCACATAAATAGAAACCTTTAAATCATCAGGATTATCATCCAATAATAACATAAATGGAGCTACATATTTACAAAAATCATTTGCATCAACATAAAATAAATTAGCAGCAACCTTTAGTATTTCGTCATCTTCAATTTTCAGACGGCGCATAATAGACAATAACTTTAAGATTGTTATATCCAATCCAACCTCCCATTTCTTCACTTTATACGTCGGAACATTCACCACTTGTGATGATATATCAAATGCTTGAATGCATTCTCTAATAGTTTTGCTTTCCAGCATCTCTTCTGTAACAATCGCCTCTATAAGTTTTCGAGGACAATTAATTTTTCTCTCTAAGTAGTCATAGATATAATTCTTTCGAATTTCACGAATAGAGTAATTGTAAGGAGCACTTGAAAGAAACTTTCCTATATATCCATTGAAGTCTGTTTGTTCGCCATAGAAATGTTTGAAAATCTTGCGTATATTAGAAAAATCAGCAACAAAAACAACATTATCAAAACCAAACTTATTTCCTGCCAAAGTTTCATTAGGCCTATTCATAAGTTTATAACCATAGTCTATATGAGCGGAGAAAATGTTGAGAATTCTAAATAAATGAGCTGGATCTAATCTGTCCAAATCCTCCACTATCAATACTACTTGTGTTTCTTTATTCGCTTGTTGATCTTTCTCTTTAAATTTTTGTATAGCCTGTTTTATTAAAGAAGTTACCAAATCCTCTTCATATACAGGGTTAGATTCTGCTACATCTAAGAATTTACAAAGAATATCTTCTTTTTCAGTCAACTGCTTCTTATAATCATCAAATTGAAGCTTTAGGGATTTAAACACTTCTTTTCCCTTTAACGCAGCTGTTACTATAGGAACATATTCTGCAGGCAGATCCACAGAAGCCATATAAGGCAGCAATTCTAAAAGAAATGATTTGTATTTATTCTGTATGAAGCCCCACAAAGCCAACTCATCACTAATTTGGATACAGGAATCTTCAAAAAATCCTTGAACGATGAGTTGAAACAGAACATCCCTTTTTATCAGATTAAAAATATCCTCGTTATTTGCAACCTGATAATTAACTGGATAAAGAGTTATAAAGACAAAACGCTCAGCGTTCCTCTTCTTAAACTCATCAAGAAAATAACTTTTTCCATCTCCAAACTTAGAAGATAAAAAGGTTCTAGGATTCGCAAGAATGTGGTTTCTAAACTCTTCCAATTGTTTATCTATAGGTATTTTAATATCTTCCATCATTTATTCATCAATTAATGATTTTACCTTAGAGTAGCTTTCTGTAACCAAAATCCTCTTCAAAGAAGTTTCTAGCTTATTGAGCATACCACCTTTTTCCTTAGACGAAATCTGAACAGTGTTAATGTATATCATTACTCCTTGATATTCCTCTTCAATATAGGCAACAGCATCCAAATTTATATAAATAGGATTGTTATTATACGTATGTAATTCTATAAATTTAACCATAAATCACTAGAATATGTATATACAATTATTGTCCACATAGGACTAAATCAAATTTGCAAGTTTAAATATCCATACCTGAAGCAAAAGAATCTTTGTATAATCTTTTACCTCTTATACCCAAAAAGATGCCCAAAAGTGTCCATCCGACCACAATAACCATCTCTTGCCAAACAAGAGTACAAGCTGAACCAGGTATCAGATACATCGCAGCCATAAAGCCAGACATAAGCACTGCCATAATACCTACCCAAGATGCATGTCTTACTCGATATGGTCTCTTCAAATTCGCTTTCTTCTTTCGCAGAACGACAAATGACAGAGAAACAATACAATATGCCAGACAACAGGCAAAGTTTGCAGCATCTACTATCCAAACTAGCATAACTCTTCCAAAGAATGGAGCTATGATAGATGTTAAACCTAACAATAACAATGCGACAATTGGAGTTTTATAGACAGGATGCAATTTTGCAAAGCTACTAGGAATCATCCGTGACTTTGCCATAGCAAACATAACACGACTACCACCAATTAAAAATGAATTCCAGCTGGTTATGATACCACAAAGTCCTCCCAATATCAATACTTTTGCCATCGTGTGACTATTAAAAGCGATAGCCATCGCATCTGCAGTAACCAATCCTGCACCTTGCATTGAAATAACCATCTGATTGCCATTCATCACGTAACCTATTGCCAATACAACCAAAGCGTAAAAACCTACAGCCATTGCTATGGACAGGATCATCATACGCCCCAATCTCTTCAATGGCATATTTATCTCCTCTGTTGCCTGAGGAATTACATCGAAGCCAAATAAGAAGAAAGGTGTCATAATAGCAACCTTAGCTACATTTTCAACAATAGAAATCGTATTATCACCAACAAATAATTGTTGGCTAATATTATCAGTATTTCCTGTGAAAGCAGAACCTGCAACTAATATCAATCCTACACCTGCAATAATACAAGTCAAGACATTCTGTAACTTGGCTGCTTTTTTAGTTCCTTTTATATTGATATAAACAATTATAGCAGCTGTGATGATTGCCACAACCAACCATGATGCATAAATATCAAAGCCCTTTACGGTATATAGATATCCTTTTAAGAATCCAGGAAAAATATATTGTATGATTGTAGGAAATGATACAGCTTCAAAACACACGACACCAACATAACTCAATATCAATGCCCAGGTACTCACAAAGGCTCCCACAGGACCAAAAGCTGCATAACAGAAGTTTTGAACACCTCCTGATTTAGGCATAGCCGTAGTCAATTCAGCATAGGCAAGCCCAACAAAATATATCATCAAACCACCTATAAGAAAACCTATAACTGTACCTAAGACGCCTCCAGATGTTATCCATTGTCCTGAAGACACGACCCAGCCCCAGCCTATCATAGCTCCAAAGGCAACAGAAAGAACATCCAGTGTATTGAGATTTTTCTTTAAATCAGAATTTGCCATACTTATTTACAGTAATAAATTCTTTTCAATTCATTAAAGTCTGTAAATCTCATAGCTACATCTTCACCATCTTCATCAATAACCTTTATGGTTTTATTAATCTTATCTATCTGGTTGCACACATGGTCCACATCTTTTCCAGTAAATGTAAAGGTCAACAAATACTGATGAGCAACAAATTTATCGCCATTATAAACATCTGGTACGAGATGCATACCTTCTTCTGCAAGTATTTCATCCAATCCTTCTATATGATGTATCTTGCCTTGTTTATTTGTTGACCACAAAATATAAGCGCAACCACAATCCTTATACAGTTTTGTTTGTGATACCGGTAAATCATTAACAGTATATTTTGCACCAAGAGCATAATCTACTAACCATTTATATGAATTAAAGCCTGTAACATCCTTAATAGGGATAGCCATCATGTCGCCAGACATTCTGTAGCCCATTTCAATTACATAAAAATGACCATCTTCATCAAGTATGAGTTCTATCCAACAAACTCCATCTTTCATGCCCCCTCGTTTTAGGGCTTGACGGAAATATGGATCAACTTCTTTCAAATAAACATCTAATTTATCACATGCTGTAGAATTAACTGTATAACAATTGTTAGGAGTACCTGATTGAGCCAAATCTGAGAATAAGCTTATTAATGAAGCCTCTCCTTTGACCAATGCATAATAAGCCGTATATTCCACTCCTTTAAGCATACGCTCAATAACAACCTTGCTATCTTTAGAGAAACTATGAGCATATTCGATTGCAGGAAGAATATCTTCTTTATTATGACAATAGCTCATACCACGATTAGCACTCTGATCAACAGCTTTAACAACAACAGGGAATTTGATATTGTCAAGTTCCTCTTCCGTTGGTGGATTGCTAACAAAATAATCTGTAGCCACCGGTACATTACAAGAGCGACATAATGCCTTAAAATCGTACTTATTCATTGTATAATGCCAAGATTCAGGTGTACAATATGCTTGTAGTCCAAGTCTTTTGCACAATTCCATTGTCGCTGGAATACAAAAGGTACTAATACCACTACATACACCATCAATATGCTCTTCACGGCACTTTTTCTCCAATGTATCAAAGTCGCCAGTACTTATCATCCAGTATTCATCTGCTATAAGTTTGGCTTTTGATTTCTCGGGTTCTAAGTAATCGGTAACAATTGTATATACGCCTTGACTCTTAGCATATTCTATCATTTCACAACTAGCTTTGCTAGTACCTAGCATTAATAGTTTCTTCATTGTTTTATAAATTAATTATATTTAAAATTCTTTCCATATCATTTTTTCCATATCTTTGATCTATAGGTAAAGGAAGAATGTGATTTGCCATCCAAGTTTCTAAAGCATCCTCACCAGCCCATTCATCTACATTTGGCCAATATTTTGCAACAAAAACCTTTTTTGCAATCAACATTTTGCGAAGCTCCTGGCCTTGCTCTGACTCTAATGGGAATACCATTGGAACTTCCCCAAAATTAAGCTGTCTGCCACCAAGATGCTTACGCAAGAAATTGTAATTATCCAAACGTTGCTGAGCAGCATATCCATAATTAATTCCTTGCATCATTCGCTTGGTAAAGTTTGACATACGGCGAATTGGTATATGATGGAATTCCTCACTCGTTCTATGAAAATCATCATAACCTGCCTCAGGAGATAAGTCTATACGCTTCACCAAAGATTCCATTCGAGTATATGATTCATCTTGTTCTAACTCAAAATCAATCTTGGCATCCGTATATAAGTATCCTCCATCAGGAACTCCAAAAAACTTTCTGCAACTATAGAATGTGTCTATGCCTGCTATTGGTTTAGAGAAGAATGCTTGTGTATAATCCAGAATGAGTTGCTTCTGATATTGGCAAGCCAATTGCTTACAATATTCATCTTGCAATCCCCAATAATTGGTATACATCAATGCTTCTCCATCTTGCAAACGGATATCATCAGTTATATGATAATCTTTATCAATATGATAGAACTCGTAAGATACGCCAAGCTTCTCTAACGGTTCAACTGCTGAATCGCAAGTGAAATATGGCACATACACCTTACTATACTTCTTACATCGTAGTATATACTCCAAACAAAAGCGTCCGCTATTTAGAGCAATAGCCTCAGCGTGAAGTTCAGGAAATCGAGGCAATTCCAATTCAAAATAGCCTCCGATAGCTGTAATATTATTTTCTTGCTTCATTTACGACTACAACAATATTGATGATTAAGACTCAACAACCACCTTGCACCAAGATTCGATGTCACTCATTGCGACCTCTAGTTCTTCCAATGTATTGAAGCGAACAACCAAGGTGCCAATGGCATGGTTAGCTCCGTCAAAACTTTCCACTTTATCACCTGGTGATACCCAGAGGTCTGTTTCAACGACACGCTCCAGCTTATCCTCAGCAATATCTATTTGCTTAAAGATGCCAGCCTTATCTGCATGAAGGATGACTTCTGCCAGATGACCATAGTAATGAGGGGCATTCAAATCGTCAATCGTTTCTCCCATTGCTGCCTTCACTGCACACTCCACCAGTTTGGTTCGGGTTGAGTAATTGAGCATTTCAGCCAATCGATTGCCACCTCCACGTGGAGAAACTTCCATGATGTAAGGCTTTCCATTGGTGCAAAGTCTTGTCTCTACATTATAGATACCAGTCTTCATTTCCAGCAAAGTCATCAATCGCTGAAGATCTGACTGCAACTCTTCCTGCGTCCAAGTAGGGATAGTGGAAGGCCAACTATAAGCTGAAGGGGTATATGGATTGGTTGCCTTTACATCAAATCGCTGATCAGAGAAAGAGCAATATACCAGCTTGCCATCTATTGTAAAGCAATCTGTATCTGACGAATTGCCCTCTTTCTCCAAGAAATCCTCAATAATGAAATGTCCATTGTGGGCTTCGCTCAAAGCATATTCCACAGCCTTAGCCAAGTTTTCGGGATTATCTACACGAGAAACACCCTTGCTACCAGCAGAATCGACTGGCTTAACTATCACTGGCCAATTGAAGAAATCTACATCCTTCAACGCATCTTCCAAGCATGTATATCCCTTGGCATTAGGTACATTAAACCCATTCTCTGTCAAGAACTGACGGAACTTAGACTTATCCTGCAAGATAGAAACAGAATGATATGATCCTTGGAATGGCAAGTTCATCTTTTCAGCCACATAAGCAGCTGTTACCACACCAGGGTCTACAGCAAATGACATGATGCCATCAATCTGCTTTTCTTGGGCAACCTTCAAAACTGCTACCTTGTCAATGATGCTGACATTCACATATTCATCAGAATACTTATGAGCTATATTATCAGGCAAATAATCACAAGTGATGACATAATAGCCCAACTTATGAGCAGCCTTTATTACAGGAAGGAGATAACGAAGACCTCCAAGAAGCATTAACTTTTTTTGTTCCATAAAAATAGTTTTATTTAATGATACAATTCAAAGTTCTATGAATATCCTCATCACTCAATGCATGATGCATAGGCAAACAAATTACACTATCTGCCATCTTATGAGCATTTGGCAAATTTGTTGGATCAGCACTCTCCAAACCACGATAGGTAGAGAACTCACTAATCAATGGATAGAAGTAGCGACGACCCAACACATTCTGTGACTTCATCTTTGCATACAGTTCATCACGAGTCATACCATACTTCTTTGCATCAATGAAGATTGGGAAATAGCTATAGTTATGACGAACACCAGGCATATCATCGAAGAAGGTGATGCCCTCAACATTGCGCAAAGCCTCACGATACTTGATAGCTACCTGATGACGAGCCTCAATAGCGGCATCCACCTGCTTCAAATTCAACAAGCCATACGCACTACGCATCTCATCCATCTTGCTATTGATACCAGGGCCAACAACCTCGGTTTCTCCTGCAAAACCGAAGTTCTTCAAGAAATCAATGCGTTTTTTAGTTTTTTCGTCATGCATAACCATAGCACCACCTTCGATAGTGTTATATACCTTAGTTGCATGGAAACTCAAAGTACTCATATCACCAGCATTCAAGATGCTCTCACCATTTACTTCTACTCCGAAAGCATGAGCTGCATCATAAATAACCTTCAAGCCATACTTATCTGCAATATCCTGAATAGCCATGGTATCGCAAGGCTTTCCATAAACATGCACTGGCATGATTGCAGTAGTCTTTGGGGTGATGGCTGCTTCAATTTTATTAGGATCAAGATTACCCGTTGCAGGATCTATGTCAACGAACACTGGCTTGCAACCATTCCACCAAATACTGTGAGTAGTAGCCACAAAGCTATATGGTGTAGTAATAACTTCGCCAGTAATACGAAGTGCCTGCAATGCAGTAAGCAATGGTAAGGTACCATTGGTAAAGAGACTTACATAAGGAACCTTAAGGTACTCGGCAAGAGCAGCCTCCAACTTATGGTGATAATCACCATTGTTAGTTATCCACTTGCTGTCCCAGATTTTCTGGAGTTCAGCATGAAAATCATCCAAATTTGGCAGTAACGGAGAAGTTACTGTAATTAAATTCTTATCCATTTTTATCTATCTTTATACATATTATCATAGTACCTCTGGTAATCACCCGATGTTACATTATCCATCCATTCCTGGTTATCGAGATACCATTTTACGGTTTCCTCTATACCCTCCTCAAACTGGAGAGATGGCTCCCAGCCGAGTTTCTTCTGCAGCTTGCGAGAGTCGATGGCATAACGCATATCGTGACCCTTTCTGTCTGTTACATAAGTGATGAGATCCATATCCTCGCCTTCCTTTCTGCCGAGCAATCTATCAACAGTCTTGATTACCACCTTGATGATATCGATGTTCTTCCACTCGTTGAAACCGCCGATGTTGTAAGTCTCGGCAATCTTACCCTTGTGGAAAATCATATCGATGGCACGGGCATGATCTACTACATACAACCAGTCGCGCACGTTCTCACCCTTACCATATACTGGCAATGGCTTGCGATGACGGATATTGTTGATGAACAGCGGAATCAACTTCTCAGGGAACTGGTATGGACCGTAGTTGTTAGAGCAGTTGGTCACGATGGTAGGCATACCGTATGTATCGTGGAAAGCACGGACGAAGTGGTCTGAGCTAGCCTTGGATGCAGAATATGGAGAGTGAGGATTGTACTTGGTTGTCTCCAGGAAGAACTCCTCGCCGTAAGCCTCATGGTTCTTATCGCTGGATGCCTTGGTAGTGAAAGGAGCAGGAATACCCTCAGGATGAGTCATCTGCAAGGCACCATAAACCTCATCGGTAGAGATGTGGTAGAAGCGCTTACCCTCGTATCCTTCAGGAAGACTCTCCCAGTAAATCTTTGCCGCCTGGAGCAGAGACAGGGTACCCATCACGTTGGTCTGAGCGAAAGTGAATGGATCCTTGATACTTCTATCTACATGGCTCTCGGCAGCGAGATGGATGATGCCATCCACCTTATAGTCCTGCATCAGCTTCAACATCAGGTCGAAATCGCAGATATCACCCTTTACGAAAGTATAGTTAGGCTTGTCCTCGATGTCCTTGAGGTTAGCCAGGTTGCCAGCGTATGTCAACTTGTCGAGGTTGATGATGTGATACTCAGGATATTTGTTCACGAAAAGCCTTACTACGTGTGAGCCGATGAAACCAGCACCGCCCGTTATTACAATATTCTTCATTCTAATCAATGTATATATTCGAACACAAATTACACGAATCATTCAGGAGAAACTATAACCTCTATATTCGTGTTATTCGTAAGATTCGTGTTCAAAAAAAATTAATATACTAAATTTTTCTTTAAAGTTTGACCTTTCTCTTCAAGGATTGAAAGGAGATACTTACCATAGTCATTCTTCAACATTGGCTGTGCATTCTCTCTCAACTGTTCTGCGGTAATCCAACCTTGACGGTATGCGATTCCTTCCAAGCAAGCGACTTTCAATCCCTGACGCTTCTCCAGAACTTCAATAAAGGTGGATGCTTCAGAAAGAGAATCATGAGTTCCGGTATCGAGCCAAGCAAATCCTCTAGCCATAGTCTGTACCTTCAGCTCCTTATCCTTCAGGAACTCCTGATTTACGGTTGTGATTTCCAACTCACCACGAGCAGATGGCTTGATATGCTTGGCTACTTCTACTACCTTGTTAGGATAAAAGTATAAGCCTACCACAGCATAGTTGCTCTTTGGATGCTGAGGCTTCTCTTCGATACTCAGGCAATTGCCTTGCTCATCAAACTCTGCCACGCCATATCGTTCAGGATCACTTACACGATAGCCAAAGACTGTGGCTTTGTTATTCTGCTCTGCATCTACTACAGCCTGATGCAGCATCTGGTTCAATCCTGCACCATAGAAGATATTGTCACCAAGTACGAGGCAAACGGAATCATTACCAATGAACTTCTCACCGATAATAAAGGCTTGGGCTAAGCCATCTGGTGATGGCTGTTCAGCATACTCGAACTTCACTCCAAACTGGCTTCCATCGCCTAAAAGTCGTTTAAAACCAGGCAGGTCAAATGGTGTTGAGATTATCAATATCTCACGGATACCTGCCAACATCAATACCGATATTGGATAATATATCATCGGTTTGTCGAAGATTGGTATCAGCTGTTTGCTGATACCCTTGGTGATTGGGTACAAACGTGTACCACTACCACCTGCTAATACTATTCCTTTCATAAAAGAATTTTTAACTGTACTAATTATTGCTAGTAATGAAGTTATATTATACAAAACATTACAAAAAAAAACACCTAGCGCTGTATAGATAACATAGTCTAGTCTAATATAAAAGCATTAATTACAACTCTTCTTATATTAAAACATAATGAAAAACATACAGACCTAAAGAAATCTTCGCAATCTTTTGTCATTATCTTATAAAATATTACTCTTCATGAAATGGTTCAACCAAATTACTTCTAAGAATAACTAGATAATTATCAGATTCGTAAGGAGTCCCCTCTTGGTCTTTCAAACGAGCCCGATAATCTTTCTTATTATAAATTCTATATGGAATAGTCTGTAAACACTCATCTACGACACTATCAATAAATGACCTATTCCTTAAATCACCCAGCAAGTAGATTGATTCAACTGAATTCTGAAGTTTACAGATATTATTTACATAAATTCTACTTCCTTCTCGATCTACCTTATACTGTTTACCTACTATTCTAATAGCAAATTTACAATGACTCCCAGTAAACTCACTGATTATATCTTGTGACAACCTTCTATTAGAGTAATTGTTTAGAAATCCCGCAAGATTATTCACCTCCGTATAAATAGATTTTTTATCAACACTTGTTCCAAAAATCTTTTCACCCAAAAAGTTTAATTCATTGATATAGATAGGAAAGAACAATCCTGCCATATCAATGTGAGTAAATTGATAGGGTGTCCAGTTCCATGTTCTCGTTTTTGATTATGTTTTAGCAACTTAGCACACTGTAAATCAGTAAATTAAGCACAAAATATAAGACAAATTTAACTGTCAAAAAGTCTGATGTAGATTCGCACAAGATTATAGTTTATTTAGTGAATGATTATCAATGACTTAGATGGTTATTACATTGTTTTTGATACTAAAAACTGGAACACAGAACTGGACACCCTAGTAAATTGAGTATAAAGCGAATTGATTTTTTTATTATCCATTGCATCACGTAGGTATGAATCTATCAACTCTCCAACTGCTTCAGGATTTTCTTTTACCAAAATCTTTTGAGAAGCAAAAAGATTTATAGTCGTTTTTTGATAATTAGCCAAATAGTGTTTTGCTTTTATCAATAAAGAATAAGAAACAAATGCAACTGTGGCGTTAACTAAATTCCTATTTGGATTCCTGCTATTATGCAACCTAAGAACCAATGTTCCAGATTTCAAAAATTGCTCTTGTGTCATATTCTCATCTATCCATTCTAGTCTTACCTTTGTTTGAGATAAGTTTGGAACATTCTTTTGAACTTTACGTATAAAGCCATTTAGCTTAGATTGAATATCATATTTTACATAACACAACTCAGCCCTTGTGGAACAAAAGCGAAATATTTTAGAAGACAACCTAATTACTTTCTCAAACTTATCCGGCTCTTTTAACACATAAGCAACAAGGCCTAGCATTCCCATTGAAAACAAACCTATACTTATAGTGATAGGCATATCAATATTTATAGTCATTACTTTACATCCTTTAAATATTCACCCATTTTCACTACACAATCAGTTTTTTCACAAACAAATTTTATTTTTCCTGACTCAGGAAAAATTGTATAGATGTTATCAAATGTAATTGGTTGGTTGCAAAATTTGCAATTATACTCACCATTTTTAACTCCATCATAAACATCTATACTTCTGAGGAATTGTGCAAATTTCTCCTCATGTATTGCTTTCATTGTTTCTCTATCCTTACTCATAGTTTCCAATATAACTTAGTAGATTTACATCGTCTGCATAATAGACGAGGCGACTTGAGCTACGTAGAAAAAATGTTGACTTAACTTTCTACAAGAGAAATAAGTTTTCATACAACTTATTTTAGTCTCTTCTAAAGATATCTCGTGTATAAACCTTATCCTTAACATCATCAAGACAAGCATCGTAGCGGTTGGCGATGATGGCATGGCTTTGTGCCTTAAAGGCTTCGAGGTTATTCTCAACTCTACTGCCGAAGAAGGTGCTGCCCTCTTCCAGGGTTGGCTCATAGATGACTACCTCTGCCCCCTTTGCCTTGATACGTTTCATGATGCCCTGGATAGCTGACTGGCGGAAGTTATCGCTGTTTGACTTCATCGTCAGGCGATAAACACCAATCACGCAGTTGTGCTCCTTGCTAGCATCATAGCTGTTGGCATCAGCATAGCTATAATAGCCAGCCTTCTGGAGTACGGCATCAGCAATATAGTCCTTACGGGTACGGTTGCTCTCTACGATTGCCTCTATCAGGTTCTCAGGAACATCGGCATAGTTTGCCAGGAGCTGCTTGGTATCCTTTGGCAAGCAATAACCACCATAGCCAAAACTTGGATTGTTGTAATGGGTGCCGATGCGTGGGTCAAGACCTACACCATCGATGATTGCCTTGGTATCGAGTCCCTTTACCTCTGCGTATGTATCCAACTCATTGAAGTAACTTACTCGGAGTGCCAGATAGGTATTGGCGAAGAGCTTGACAGCCTCAGCTTCCTTCATTCCCATGAAGAGGGTATCAATGTTCTCCTTGATGGCACCTTCCTGGAGCAAAGCGGCAAATGTCTTGGCAGCTTTCTTCAACATGTCGACATTGGTTACAGACTTGATAGCCTCGTTCTCCTCTTCGAACTCTGGGCGCTCGATAATCTTTGGATAGCCTACGATGATGCGGCTTGGGTAAAGGTTATCATAGAGTGCCTTGCTCTCACGAAGGAACTCCGGAGAGAAGAGAAGGTTGAACTTCTTCACGCCCTTCTTGGCATACTTCAAGTAGAGGCTACGGGTATAACCGACAGGGATGGTGCTCTTGATGACCATCACTGCATCTGGGTTTACCTCCAGAACCAGGTCGATGACTTCTTCCACGTGGGTTGTATCGAAGTAGTTCTTTACTGGGTCGTAGTTGGTTGGTGCTGCAATCACTACGAAGTCTGCATCCTTATAGGCTGATTTGCCATCAAGGGTTGCCACGAGGTTCAATGGCTTTTCAGCCAAATACTTTTCGATGTAATCATCCTGGATTGGAGAAATCTTATTGTTGAGTTTCTCCACCTTCTCTGGGATTACATCTACTGCTGTTACATGATGGTGCTGAGATAACAGGGTTGCTATACTCAGACCTACGTAGCCGGTACCGGCTACTGCTACTGTTATATCTTTAAAATTTTTCATCATTATAGTGTTATTTTTTCGAAAACCTACCCGTCCTTCCTTACCGTTAAGGAAGGCTCCACCTCTCACCCCCTGCCCTCTCTCCTCAGGAGCAAGGGAGGAAACCGCCCTACAGTGCTGTATTTGCCCCACCTGTCCCTCCCCAGCGAGAGGGTCCTTACCCTATACCCAAGCCCTAAATCCCTACCATAGGGATTAGGGATGTAACCGCCTTCCGGTGCTCAGAACCGCTTTGCTTTAAGGTTGGCGGACCATCAAAGGTCTACGCCAAGTTTTGCGGGATGGGACCGCATGGGGCACTTGCTATAACAGAATATAGGTCTTTCTTCTCATCGTATAAAGACTTAAATATTGCCAATGAAGCCATACACTTTCTTGTGTCTGATATGTGATCCTTTCCCTTAACTTTTAAAGCAACGCTAGTGCCTGAGCTACTAATGGAACGACCTGATTAGTTGCGATATTTGCCGCAATGCCTGTGGCAATACCTCCTAATGCATTAAATGCCATTTTTAGTGTTTTTTTGCACCAATTGGGCTTACTAATTTCATCTTTGATAGTTGCCAAAGTCTCATGTAAATCGTCATTATCAATAGAAGAAACAATGTCTGATAACTTGCCTACAATTTCCTGCATTTCTTCTCTGTTTTTAGGAGAAACTGTCATCATATTTGTAGAATTGCCAGAAACATCACCTGTTTGAATTGAACCAGAACCCATATTAGCTATGGTTGCATTTACGAATGTATTATTCATTATTTGATTAATTTTTTCTTGTCCTGAAATCTGTGAAAAGTCAATACCTCCCTCTATTTCTTTGTTTAGCTTTAAAAAGAAATCGAGCAATTTTGACTTAAAGACATCTACAATATGTAAAGCAGATGCCGTAGAACATTCTTGCCAAACTCGCTCAACATTTCCTCTGACAACCTTGTTGGCCTCAATATAAGCAATTGCTGGGAGAGAACAGGTTAGGCTTCCTTTTTCTTTCCCCTTACACAATGTTTCTATCTCTGTCAATGATTGCAATAATTGAGCTTGAAAAAAGATTTCATTTACCTTTTCATCGCCAAACACACCATTTGGCAAAGTTATGTTTGTCCACCTACCCTGAAAAGGCACAGTAACATTAACCTTAACTATAGCTCCAAGCTTTCTGTAATCAGGCAGAGATTTTACATCTGTATACCCATTTTGCTCATGAAAGATCCAGTTAGAGAACTCTTGATTACCAAGTTCTGATGCAACAATCTGCGATTTGAGCAGAATTCCAGATATGGGTTTCTCATCACCCAAATCTTGTATTATCTTATTTATCAATTCTTTCATAGTTAATCAAAATTAATTTCTTGCTAATCTGCTAAATATACTACCCAGTTGTTCCGGCAGCTTCTACTGCCAGAACAGCCTCGGGACTTATCGAGTTATAAAAAATAATCTTAACTATCTATTGTGTGTTTCGTATGGTATCATTGAAGGGCTCACACGGATCTCAAGGATTCTATCACAAACCTTTCGAAGCTCGCCTTATAACCGCCGTCCATCGGGCAGGGATCGTCGGGATATGACTTGTGATACTCCTCTTCCATGTTGTCAAGATAGTCCATTATCTGCATCACCTGGTCTTTGGTGCAGTGATGCTTCTTCAGCGAAGAACGAAGCAGGCAGTAGGACTGGGTATGACTGGCATAACCCTCTTAGACATGCTTGACTGAATTCTCATTCATGTGGCCAGCCACCTTTAAGGTGCGTACCACATTGCTACTGCCGCCGAGAATGGTATCCGTCAAAGCGCACAGTGCCTTTTTGGTTTTTGTAAATCGTGTCATCTCTTAATATATTTAAAAAATTTGAATATCTTTTGTTAAGCTATTATAAAATCATCGCCTTTTTGTACCTATATATGTAGGTACAGGATTCTTGGCGGTCTCAACCTTTTTTCTTAAATTCGCAGCAGCTTTCAAGAACGAGGGCTGAAGCAATCTTAAGTTACCGAATGGTGAACAGCGGGGTGAACACTTGCCCCAAGCATTCACCTTTTCGGCTCAGGGGTGAACCCTAGTAAAAAGAACTTTGTATATACAGCGCATGCTAGAAATATAAGAGTCTCTATTATAATGGGTTATATAGTGTTTTTAACACATTATTAACGCTAAAGGTTGGCATCGGGGTTCACCCTTCACCGACTTCATCGCCAAGTGTTCACCCACACTCTTTCTTAGAGAACGTTGCAAACAACAGATTAGTATATTAACAACTGATAATTTTAAAAAATGAAAAAAGACCCTAACAACAGCATGAATGGGACAGCTACGATGCCATCGTACTTCCCTTGTATCAAATCTTCGGAGAGCCATCCACTCGCCGACTGGTTGTATCTCAAGAGCGTGATTACCTCTAGCCCTGAGCTACGAATGATGACTGAGACTTACCGCAAGCGCCTCGCCATCAGCAAGCAGTTTGCCGACCAGTACAAGCCTGAGATGCCTGCCATCACGGTTTCGGCACTCATGAACGGCTACGGCAGACAACTTGCAGACTTCCTCAAACCTACCTACATGTTACAGCTCGACTTCGACCATGTGAAGAAGGAAGATATGGAGCAGCTTATCCAACTGGTGAGAGGCGACAATCATACGATGGTAGAGTATATCACCGTGAGCGGCAGGGGATTCAGAGTATTCTGTGCCTACCATCCTGTGGATGACGACGACATCAGCGTGCTCGAACTCTTCGATGCCGTGCTGCAGAAGGCGATGGCTTACTACACCCAGCTCCTGGGTATCGCTCCCGACAAGCAGTGTGTCGACATCACCCGATGCGCCGGTCTTGCCTACGACCCGGATGCCTATTTCCGTTGGGATGCCGAGCCTTTTGCCTTGGGACCGAAGGATCTGAAGCCCCTCTACACGAAGAAGGCATTGCAGGCGAAATATTCTGCCAGGCGAAACGCCAAGGGAGGAAAGCGAAGCAGCAAGGTGAAAGAGGAGGCGAAGTCAAGCGACAAGGGTGCGCCTACCATCGAGGAGGCAGCTTCCCATATCAAGGAACTGCTCGACCTGTGGGGCTATCGGTTCGAGCCTGAGCATCACAACGAGTACGTATGGCACTTTGCCGACATCTGCATCTACTATGGCATCCCGCAGGAAGAAGTTCTGACCTACGCCGACCGTGAGTTTGGCACCAGCTACGAAGATACGGCTTCTGTCATCAAGTCTCGCTACAAGCATCTGAACAAGTTTGGTATCTGGCATTTCTATCGCCATGGCGAGGGGCGCAGCGCCAAGCCATCGGTAAGGGGCATCAAGCAGTGGCTACTCACCCACTATCTGTTCCGCCGAAACGTGCTGACGGGATTTTACGAGGTGGAGAGCCGCTTCGTTTTAAACGGCAAGTATCCTGACTGGGTACGCATCGACGACAATATCGAGAACTCCATCTGGAGCGAAATGGACGAGTCGGGACTGCATCTCTCGGAGAAGACCTTGCACAACATCATCAACAGCGACTTCAGCGAGCCGTTCGACCCCTTGGACGATTACCTGCGCAGTCTGCCGAAATGGAAGAAGGGAGAGGATCCCGATTACATCGACCAGCTCGCCGACCGCATCGAGGTGGAGAACCTGCCCGACAACGAGCATACGCAGAGCCTCTTCCGCTATTTCTTCAAGAAGTGGCTGGTGGCGATGGTAGTGGCATGGGTAACGCTGAAGGTGGTGAACCAGATGATACTCATCTTCGTGGGCAAGGGCGGCATCTTCAAGACCACGTTCTTCCACATGCTGTTGCCCCCACAGTTGCGCCAGTACTTCCTCAACGACTCGACGGGCGCCTATACCGACAAGGACTTCATGGAGGCTTTCAGCAGCAAGGCTCTGCTCTGTCTCGACGAGTTTGAGATGGTATTCGGCAAGAACCTGAGCGCCTTCAAGAGCAACATGACCAAGGTGACATTCTCCATACGCCGACCTTACGACAAGTACCGTTCGGAGATGCCCCACCGCGGATCGCTCTGCGGCACCACCAACAACCAGCAGTTCATCACCGACGAGGAGAACCGCCGCTACTGTCCTTGGCTGGTAAAGAGCATCGAGAGTCCGATAGAGCACCCGATAGACTACGACCACGTGTTTGCCGAGGCAGTGGCACTGGGTCAGGAGGTGATGAGCCATCCTAAGGGCGAGCCCCTGGAGTGGACATACTGGTTGACAAGGGATGACATCGAGCTGATGCGCAGTCACAACCGCCTCTTCATGGTAGCCAACTATGCCGAGGAGCAGATACTCCGTTACTACCGGGTGCCGGAGCCAGATACGCCACTACAGTTTATCAAGTTCCGCTACAGTGCTGAGATACTGGAGAGGATAGGTGTGAACCCTGCCCTTCGCCAGAACCTGAACAACCAGAACATCGGTAACGTGATGAAGCGTCTTGGATTCAAGAAGATTCACAAGAAGAACGGCAACGGCTGGGCTGTGATAGAGAAGGAAGGTAGCGAAATCAACAACGATGCCTTCATCGATCCTAACGATACCGTGGAGGATTAAGTATCTTGGTTACGACCACTAAGTATCATGGTTACGATAGCTAAGTATCATATTTACGAAGCATAACCCTAATAGATAACATTCAACATTATTCTTAGTCTCCCACAGATCTCACAGATTTACACAGATAATCTTGTTGCAAGCAACAGGTACTCTCACTAAGGCTCACAGCAAAAACTCCGAAGGAGTCGAAAATCTGTGAAAATCTGTGAGATCTGTGGGAAAATTCAACATTACAAGAAAATGGATTTACGAAGTTACACCAAGCAGGAGTTAGCCCTGCTCTATTTTCCGGATTCCGACCCGGACGTGGCAAGAGCCCATCTGATGAGATGGATAGTAAGATGCACCCAGCTCTACGAGCAGCTTAAGAAGAGTGGATACAACAAGAGCTGCAAGGAGTTCAATCCTCTGCAAGTATCCTATATTTTCTTCCATTTGGGAGAACCCTGATATTTATCAGTGATAATCGGTGAGTATCGGTGAGCAACAATGAGCATCGGTGAGTTGGGAAAATGAAATGTTGTATCTTTGCAATGTGATTCAGAAAGAGTCTCCCACAGATCTCACAGATTTGCACAGATTCTCTTCGTTGCAAGCAACGGTACTCACTAAGGCTCACAGCAAAGACTCCGCGAGGAGTCAAAAATCTGTGAAAATCTGTGAGATCTGTGGGAAAACAAAAACTCCGCGAGGAGAAAATTTCGTGAGATTCGAGAGATTCGAGAGATTCGTGTTCAAGAATCAGGCACTGCGCAGCGCCCACTCAACATTAACCATTAACACTTAAAAACTTATGTTGCTTTACGTACTAAAACTAAATCAGAACGCCAAGATGCCAGAGGCATACGGCAAGTATTACGCCTATCCAGTCATCACTCAGACGGTAGGTATCGACGGCCTGGCCGAACACATGGCTAGCCACAACACTCCTTTCTCTAAGGGAGCCATCAAGGGCATGATTACCGATATGGTATCGTGCGTCAAGGAACTCACCTTGCAAGGTTTCGCTGTGAAGATTGACGACCTCGCCATCTTCTCCATCGGCATCCGCAACAAGGAGGGAGCCGCCTCAGAGAAGGAGTTCACCATCGCCAAGAACATCGAAGGTTTCCGTCTCCGTGCTCGTGGCACCGGTGAGTTCAGCGCCAAGACCATCAACCTCGGAGCTACGCTGAAGAAGGCCTCTGCTCTGTTAGGTGATGGCACCACCCCGGATACCGACAAGGGAACCACTGGTGGCGAAAACACCGACCAGGGCGGTAGCGGAACCACTGGAGAAGGAGGAGGCGACGGCTTAGAGTAGCCCTACCCGCCTCGCATCTGAAACAAGAGAAAGCGCATCGGCAGGATGCAGTCCGGAGTAATCCGAGGGCCCCATCAGGAATGAGTTCATCACTCACCATTCAACATTGTCAAATCATCGCCCTGAACGGATACTTGCTCATCCTGCCCGCTTCCTTCTTGGTCCCCCACAGATCTCACAGATTTACACAGATAATTCTTCGTTGCAAGCAACGGTCTTATACTCATCAGGTCTCACTGCAAAAAACTCCGAAGGAGTCTATAATCTGTGAAAATCTGTGTAATCTGTGGGAAAATTAAACATTAATCACTAATTACACTAATCACTAATTAAAATGAAAAAGGAAACAATCCAGAAAGTCATCAACTTCGTCATCACCGTCCTCACTGCCGTTCTCAGCTCCTTCTGTGTGCAGAGCTGCAAGTGATATTTTAGTTCTCCCACAGATCTCACGGATATACACAGATAATCTTGTTGCAAGCAACAGTTATCACCAAACCTCAATGGAAAAACTCCGAAGGAGTTAAAAATCTGTGAAAATCTGTGTAATCTGTGGGAGACAATTATTAACCCTTTAAAATCCATAGAATCCAATGAAGAATCAAAGAAAAATCGATTTGATTGTGGTACATTGCAGTGCCACACGTATTAACCAGGACTTCCCAGTAGAAGCCTTAGAAGCCTGCCACAAGGCCCGTGGTTTCCGCTCCATCGGTTACCACTATTACATTACGAAGGATGGCGTGGTCTATCCCTGCCGTCCAGAAAGCGAGGAGGGTGCTCACGCCCGCCACTACAACGCCCATAGCATCGGAATCTGCTACGAGGGTGGGCTCGACGAGAAAGGAAAGCCTGCCGACACTCGCACGCCAGCCCAGAAAGCATCTCTGGAAGACCTCCTCTACAGTCTCGTCCTCGACTATCCCGATGCCGAGATCCTAGGCCATCGCGACCTTCCCTGGGTTCGCAAGAGCTGTCCTTGCTTCGATGTCAAGGAATGGCTGAAGGAAATCGACTTCCATCTCTAAATAATGCTCCTCATCTGAAAACAGATGGGGAGTTTTTTCTACCTCTCCGTCTCTCCTGCAAGGAAAGACTTTTTTCGAAAACCTACCCGTCCTTCCTTACCGTTAAAGAAGGCTCCACCTCTCATCTCGGTCTTCTCTCCTCAGGCGAGAAGAAGGAAACCGCCCTACTCGGTACTGTTTATGCCCCACCTGTCCCTCCCCTGCGGGAGGGTCCTTACCCTATACCCAAGCCCTAAATCCCTACCATAGGGATTAGGGATGTAACCGCCCTCCGGTGCTCGAAACCGCTACGCTCTAAGGTTGGCGGACCATCAAAGGTCTACGCCAGATTGTGCGGGATGGGACCGCAGGGGGACAGATTGCTTCTGGTCTTCGCCATGTTTTGCGGGATGGGACCGCATGGAGATGGAGGGCATCGCCAATCGAACGAGACAGTGTAGGCAAATATTGCCCTAACTGATTTGTCGTAATCTTCATGGATTTCTTTTCACCCTAGGACTGATTTATACCCCCATCGTAAACTTCATCAGGTCCATCAATAGTTCTTCGGCTATTTCCTGTGCCATCTTCTCTAATTCCTCGAAGTGAAGAAGACCGCTCTTCTTTTTGTTGGCTAGAACCATCTTGGCTAAATCTTCGGATGGGATGTGATGGAAACGAAGGAAGATCTTCTGCATCGCATTCAGCATCGTACCACTATGCATTGCATAGTCATACTGTGCATCTGTCAGGGTTGAAGAATCTTTGCCCTCTAATGTAGGCACCATCTTTTCGATGGAACTGTACAAGGTTCGCATATCCATCAGCAGAAGTTCGGCATAGCGCTCTAATGTTGGTTGCTTGGCTCCCTTCATCATGGCTTCCTCTAATCCCTGGAGGTCATCAATGTATGGGAGGAAGGCTTCGTAAGGAAACTTATTGCCTAAGTTCAAATTGACTAATTCCAAGGTGACGAAGAAGGCTACTTGACTTAACTTGGGATAGTGCTCCAAGATGTCAATCAGGTTGATATGATCACCTTTTTCCTTTAGAGTAACTGGTATCTCTGATTTGACATGGATTGCGCCCAATGGTACATTATCCAGAACTTTTCGTATACTACTCGGCATAAAAATATGCCATTCCGTTGCTGCTTCATAAGTTACAACTAAATGCAACTTCTGCATCAGGAGATACTTCGCATCATTCCTTGGATACTTGATGCATTCTTCTGTTGAAGAGGACAAAAGCTTCTTGAGAATTTCCAACTCTTCTTCAGGCAAAACCTCAAGCGTCCATAATGGGTCTTTGGTGAATATATCGGCCAAAGCATCTGCAATCTGTGCCTTGCGCCAACTCTTCGGTATATCTATACGAGCGAGTTTGCAATGCTCAATGATATTGACTTTCGTATCGAAAGACATCATGTCATTCAATGAAAGTATATCAATATAAGGGAGTTGTCGTAGTGTAATCATTTAGTTTAATTTTATTTTGTTCCTCATTGCAGTATCGCTCTGCACTTGTCGCCACTCGAATGAGGAATATTGTATTTATTAACCTATGCTTGGCTTATGACTAAACATTACAACACACAAAATGATTCTGCTTCCTTATCTGCTTTTTTCTCTTCTATGTTCATAACGTAATCTCCTTATTAATTATTGTATTTTTTCGACTCCCCTGTCCCCCTCTTGCGAAGAGGGGGTCCTTACCCTATACCCAAGCCCTAAATCCCTACCATAGGGATTAGGGATGTAACCGCCCTACTCGGTGCTCGGAACCGCTACGCTATAAGGTTGGCGGGGCATCAAAGCCCTCGCCATGGTTGTGCGGGATGGGACCGCCTGGGGACAGCATGCTGATTGGGACCGCCTGGCTAATGTTCGGGGTTCAACATAAACATATTAACAGTATTGTTGTTCTACTACTCTTCTACAACTTCGAAGTCTTCCTTATGTACGCCACGGATGGCTACAGCTCGCCCACCGAAGTCGAAGACGAGCTGGCGGTCACGGTCTATGCGGACTATGTAGCCTTCATAGTCTTTGAATGGGCCTGTAAGGACACGCAACTTCACGTGGTCTTTGGCAAACTTCTCAAAATCATCACGAAGGAATGTAACCTGCTCCGGATGGGTCTTCATCACATTCATAAAGGGCTGCATGATGGAGTCCTTGATGGATGCAGGTCGTCCTAAACTGCGGTCTTTGACTAAATGAAATTGGGGAAAATAATCTGCAAGAAATTCTTGTAGGTCCTTCACCGTACCTTGTAAGAAGACAAGTCCGCTGACTGATTGCTCCAAAGTCTTTTTCACTCCTTGTTGCTTTTCTTCATCCTTGTAGGAATAACGAAGGGTTTTATGAATGAAATAAGGTTGTTTGGTATTTTTCTCGTCAGCATTAAATTTTTCAAGCCATTTCTCCATCCCTTTAGCTGCCATGTGAAGAATAAAAATATAACTCCATGAAGTGGGGTTGGTGGAAGGGTCTTCTTTCTTTCTGATCCGTTTACGTCGGGATATTCCTTCTACACTCGGATCCGAAAGTCTTTCAGCCCCGATAACGTGGATGCCCTTTGGTAAGCGTTTGCTTACGTCGGCTGTAGAAGGTGAATTCAAGCAATCCTGCGTCATATTCTCGTTCTACTTTATGTCCTCAGCTGCAACCATACATGATGGTTGTGGAAGCCTGGTCCATTTCTTATGATTATGCATAATCTTATATAAATGAGTATTAGCCATACAGCCTCTACACATGTAGCTTTATTTTACATCATTTGCGCTTTCTTCTTAGAAAAGGGCAACAACTGCCGAAATAAGTGCAAATCTGCCATTTACAGGAATACCCTAGGCAGATTTGCTAAACATTTGTGTTAAATTTTGGGGAAGGACACAGAAAATATAAAAAAATGGACACGTAATCCAACTATTTTTCGTACTTTTGTAACCAAATTACTCTCTTCTAAGAAGAAAGGGCGAAGTTTGCTAAAAATTTTACCCCATCATTCTTAAATGGGGTAAACATAACGATTTGTTTACAACTCTTTTGAGATCGTTTTTATAATCCGCTTGTTGGCTTCATTGATGGTTGCTACGTCTAATGACTGCAAGTAAATCTGTGTGGTCTTATAGGAGTTGTGTCCCATGCCCTGGCTGATAGTGGCTATTGGGATGTTCATATGCAAGGCTACGCTTGCCCATGTGTGGCGTGCTACATAGGTGGTGAGCGCTATCTTCAAGCCTACCATCTCACCGATTTTCTTCAGGTTGTAGTTGGTGTTGTGCTCCACTTTGCGATATGCCGTGTATGGAGAGGATTCCTTGCCTGTCAAGATGGGTAGCAGATAAGGGGAGTTCTTGGTCTGTTCGGCGTATTTGTCGATGATGGCTTGCATTGGTTTCATCCACTCGATATTGAGGTTTTGGTGGGTTTTGCGACGGTTATAGCTTACCAAGCCACATTTCAGGTCGGTCTTCTTCAGGAACGCCATATCTACGAATGCCATACCTCGGAGATAGAAGCTGAGCAGGAACAGGTCTCGCGCCTTGTCAAGGGAGGAACCTGTTGGCAAGTCCAGGTTTTCTATCTTGCGAATATCCTTTACAGAGATGGCTCGTTTGGCAGTTCTCACGTTAGCGGTCTGCACGTGAGCAAAGATATCATTGGCTGGCGCATGGCCTGTTTCCACTGCCTTGTTGTAGAGTGTGCACAGGGTTCGCAGATAGAAGGACACGGTGTTTTGTCTGACACCTCTGTTGAACAGCCATGCCTGATACATTTCCATCATCTCGCTGGTCATCTGAGAGAAGGTGAGGTCTTCGTGATGACGAAACTCCATAAATCTGTTGGCAGCACTGACATAATTGTTCCTGGTGCCAATGCACTGCATCTGCTCCTTCTTGGCTATCTGTTGGCGGAAGAAGGTGAAGACGCTCTGGCAGGGTGGCAACTGCTGTATCTCTCTGTCTATGTCGTCAATGGTATAAGGGATGCCTTCGGCATCCTTATCACGGATGATACGCTGCATCTGTTTCATCTCCCAATCTATCTGCGACTGGATGAGCTGTAGATGCGCCTGTCTGTTGTTGCGGTTAGAAGCAATGATAGCCGACTTCTTGTCGTTCCACTCGTCCGGAAAGACATGATAGTCGGTGCTGATCCAACGCTGGCAGCGCTGGTGAATGAGGTGATAATACAATGTGCCTTCCTTTCCTGGCACCGAGGATGCTCTGAATTTTACTTTTACTGTTGCCATAATACTTACTTTTTTATTTGTAATTCATGTTGCTTTTGGGTTATTTAAACCTTATTATATATGTAAGCAACATTATGGCAAGAATGTAGTTGTATATCACTTAATTACATTTTTCCAAGATAAAAACAGCCAATTTTATACATTTTTCCAACCCATTTTCAGGCACTTTCTTACACTTTTCCAACTTTTTGATGATAATCTGATAATACTATTACTTCACTACTGTCCGGAGTCTCAATATATAGAGGGATACCTCTTCTGAGATTTTATCCGGGCACTAGTGAGGAGAAAGAGTAAAAGCATTAAGACCTGCTTTTTTTTAAACCCCTCGAATTCGAGGGGTTTAAAAGAAGGATTATATAAACCTTCCCAAAATCGTTAAACCACAGTAGCTAAGTCGATATTCAAAAACATCATTTCAAATATTTTCTATCATCACCATCATCCTCTAATACACGCATTTGCTGGATTGCTATTTGATTAAGCTTAACCAAACGTTCACCTTGTGGCATTCCTTGATCAATAAATACCGCATTGAGATTCTCCATATTGGAAAGACAAATCAACTCGTTGACAGTTGCGTAATCACGTATATTACCCTTCTTTTCGGGATTCAAATCTCGCCACTGCTTCGCAGTCATACCAAACATTGCCACATTCAGAACATCAGCCTCATTTGCATAAATCAGAGAAGCTTGCGCAGGCGTAATTTCAGTAGGAATCAAGTTATGCTTTATCGCATCAGTATGAATGCGATAGTTGATTTTAGAAAGTTCACGCTTAGCAGACCAACCCAATTGAGCTTGTTCCTCCGCTTTTAAGCGTTGGAACTCCTTGACCATATAGATTTTAAACTCAGGACTTATCCACATCGCAAACTCAAATGCAATATCTTTATGAGCATAAGTTCCACCATATCGACCAGCTTTAGATTGAAGAGATATTGCATTAGTACGCTGTACAAAATCCTTAACACTTATTTTAAAGCGATTCAATCCCGCTTGATTTCTAATTATGGCGAATTCGCCATAATTAAAATTCGGATTGTATATCTTCTCCCAAATTCCAATATATTCCAATGTATTTCTATTACGTAACCAATCTGTTACAAAAAACTCACCATCTTTTGCTTTCATCATATCTGTTAGACAGATATAGTCCTCACCATTTAGGTTCAAAACAGAAACTTCTGTTGTATTTACAATAATTTTTGCCATATTTTGTCAATATTTGGTTTGTGCTTGCAAAATTAATAAAAAAGCTCAAACTTACAACACTTTTGCAACAAATTTACAACAGAAACCTGCAAAATAAACCAAGTTCACCATTCTCATCCACGTATGGAAAAGGAATATGATGTGGTCGATAGCAGCAGGCGCCCTCTGCTATATGCTGCTCATCAGAATCTGACTACACACATTTCTCCATCAACACAAAGGTGATGAAGCCCAGGAGAAGGGCGTAGGTGGCTTGCTTCTGAAAACCATGGGCATGTGTTTCGGGAATCATCTCATCGCTCGTTACATAGAGCATGGCACCACCGGCAAAGCCCAACATCACGGGGAGGAAGGTGGAAGAGGCTGAACCCAAACCGAAACCTAACAGAATGCCTACCACTTCGAGCAGGGCAATGAAGATGGAAATGAAGAAGGTGCGGACTGCTGTAACACCAGCCATCATTAAAGGAGCAATAATCACCATACCCTCAGGGATGTTCTGCAGGGCGATACCGAAGGATACCCCCCACTCCGTTGCTCCCTCTGCCGAACAGACACTCACTCCAGCAGCCATGCCTTCGGGCAGTTTATGTAGGGCTATCGCCATCACGAAGAGCATCACCTGACTGAGTCGGGCATTATTGCGATGCTCCTCGGGGTCTAGTCCCGTGATATGATGAAGATGGGGAGTTACCAGATCCAGTACATTCAGAAACAAGGCTCCTGCCATTACGCCGATTACTACCAGCCACCAAAGACTGGTCTGTTCGAAGGCTGGCACTATCAGTCCCAACGTGGAAGCTGCCAGCATGATTCCGGCACAATATCCCAATACGGCGTCGTTCCATTTATGGGGCAACTCCTTAACGAAGAATCCCAAAATGGCACCAATAATCGTGGCACCGCAAAGCCCGGCAGCACTAATCAATACGTTTGTCATAATCAATAAAATATATCGAAGTTATCCAGTTAAACACATGAAGATACAGATACATCATAGAAGAAAAAAGCATGGACAACCCTCACAGTCATCCATGCCCATCTATTTCGTATCTGATCTATTCAGTTATTACTAATTATGTTTTGTTATGGTGAAATTGGTGTTTTCCAATTTCATATCATCATTCCTATTTCAACTTCTTATAACCATAAGCTGCACTATTGCCCAACTGCTCTTCGATGCGGATAAGCTGGTTGTACTTAGCCATACGGTCGGTACGACTCATAGAACCCGTCTTAATCTGACCAGAGTTAGTTGCTACGGCAATATCAGCAATTGTTGTATCCTCGGTTTCACCAGAACGATGGGAAGTAACGGTGGTGTAACCATGACGGTGAGCCATCTCGATAGCATCCAGTGTCTCGGTAAGAGAACCAATCTGGTTCACCTTGATGAGGATAGAGTTGGCAGCACCCATCTTGATGCCCTTCTCCAGGAACTTCACGTTGGTAACAAAGAGGTCGTCACCTACCAACTGGCAACGATCGCCGATGGCAGCAGTCAACTTCACCCAGTTGTCCCAATCGTTCTCGTCAAGGCCATCCTCGATTGAATCGATAGGATATTTGGTAATCAGTTCTTCCAGGAACTTGATCTGCTCAGCAGCAGTCAGTTTCTTACCATTAGGATCCTTCTTCTTGCCATCCTTCAACTGGCGGTAATCGTAGTACCACTCACCATTTTCCTGAACGGCAAACTCGCTGGCAGCACAGTCCATGGCAATCTTCACGTCCTTTCCTGGCTCATAACCGGCATCCTTGATAGCCTGGCAGATGCTGTCGAGCGCATCCTCAATACCATCGAGTGCAGGAGCAAAACCGCCCTCATCACCTACGGCAGTAGAAAGACCGCGGCTCTTCAGGAGCTTAGCCAAGGCATGGAACACCTCAGCACCCATACGGATAGCCTCCTTCTCGGAAGGAGCACCCACAGGACGGATCATGAACTCCTGGAAGGCGATAGGCGCATCAGAGTGAGCACCACCATTGATGATGTTCATCATAGGAACAGGAAGAGTGTAAGTATTGCAACCGCCAATGTAGCGATACAATGGGATATGGAGATACTCAGCAGCAGCATGAGCCACAGCCAAAGAAACACCGAGGATGGCGTTGGCACCCAGATTAGACTTGGTCTTGGTACCGTCGAGTTCCAACATCTTATAATCGATGGCACGCTGCTCCAAGGCAGAGAAGCCAACCAAAGCAGGAGCAATTACCTGATTCACGTTTTCTACTGCCTTCAAGACGCCCTTGCCGCCATAGCGGTTTTTGTCGCCATCACGAAGTTCCAGCGCCTCGTTCTCACCAGTTGATGCACCAGAAGGAACCGATGCACGACCTACGACACCTGACTTCAAAGAAACTTCAACCTCTACTGTAGGGTTGCCACGAGAATCCAAGATTTCTCTTGCATGAACATTTTCGATAATCATAATACTATAATACTTTTAATTACGTTAAACATTTTTTCCGAGTGCAAATTTAGGTATTATCTGACAAATCTCCAAATTTCGGGCATCATCAAAAGTAGGTATTCGCCCGAAAATACCTACATATAGGTAAGGAGAGGCATGGAAATTTGAGATGCTACCAAATTGTCATTTTATTTTAATTTTATCAATCAGTCCTTCGAAATCCTCCTTTTGCATAGCACCCATCTGCACAGATGGTTTGCCTTTCACGGGGATGAAGAGGAAGGTAGGGATGCTGCTGATACCGAAAACAGAAGCAAGTTCGGACTCCTGGTCGATATCCACCTTATAGAAATCTATCTTGCCGGCATATTTCCCGGCGAGAGATTCCACTACGGGAGCCATCATCTTGCAAGGACCACACCAGGTGGTATAGAAATCGATGACGGCAGGACGGGAACCGGCAAATACCCATTCATCCGGATGAGCCTCGTAATCCATAATCTTTTTTCTGAAATCAGATGTGGTGAGATATTGCACCTTGGCAGTTTCAGTTTTCTCAGACTTCTCTTCAGCCGTTTGAGGAGAAACATCAGGTGCTTTCCTGTTCTGAGAACAAGAAACAAGAAATGGTAGAAATAAAATAGCTGCTAATATGATTTTCTTCATAGTTTTTCGTTGTTTTAATTTGAGAAGGTATGCCATTAGTCTATAACACACCCTCTTATTACAATTAATCACTAATAAATAATCACTATTCACTAATCACTACTCCTAATCCTTCAAAGAATAAGTAACGGTAGTAACAACCCTTACCTTTTTAATATATGGGGTATTGGAATCGCGGTCTTCGATAGAGAACTGGCCCTGGTCGGCATTCATAATCTTGTCTATCTTACTCTTGCTGTTCTCAGCAAACTGGGCAGCAGTCTGCTCAGCATTCTCTATCGCCTCCTGCATCATCTTAGGTTTCATCTGACGGAAGGCAACATACTCATACTTCACCGGATTCTCGTAACCACCATCCACAATGGCAACCCCCTTCTGAAGCAGATTACCCTGACGGGCAATGATACTGCGAACCAGTTTCACATTCTTGGATGTAACCGTGATGATGGAAGTAATGTTATAGCGATAGCCCTGTCGGTTCTCGCCATACCGTTCAGCATTGAGGTCGATGACCACAGGCGCATTCACGTTGATTTCATTAGTCTTTACACCATTCTCCACCAGGAAGTTTCTGATGGTTCTTGTGGTGGCATTGATTTTTTGATAGAGTTCAGGCAGGTCATTGCCTATTTCCTTGGAAACGATAGGCCACGTCACCTTATCAGCCTCCACCTCCTTTTCGGCAAGGCCTTTCACTACAACCTTTCGGTCTTTACTAATCACACTTTCAAGTCCCGACTTGATACAAAATCCAAGCACGATGATGCCGATGGTTAAAATCACGGCTTGCTTAATACCAGAATTGATGTTCATAATTAGTCCTCCATTATTAAGTTGTTAAAATTGAATTTCCATTCTATCTCAGATTGAGTTGCAATTTGAGTTTTCAAAGATACAATAAAAATATAGAAAAACGACACTTTATAATGATAAAATATGCTAAAACAGCCCATATCAACCCATAAGCACCATTTTTCTGCCCAAAAGCTTGCATATATTACCAAAAAAAACTATCTTTGCAAAAGATAGGCTGCACCTCAGCAAAATATTTCTAACCCAAAAACAATAAAATGGATTACAACATGATTGGGACCGCATGGTCGTTACTGCCTCCTATCGTCGCCATTGCTCTGGCGCTGAAGACGAAGGAGGTCTATTCTTCTCTTTTTATCGGTATCATACTGGGTGCCGTTCAATATTGCATTTCGATGGGAACAGGTTTCGACGGATTCCTCGTTCACCTGACAAACCACACTGTAGGTGAAGGCGATGATGCCAAGGCATACGGTTTGATACATTGCCTTTCCGACCCATGGAACGTGGGCATTTTGGTATTCCTGGTGGTATTAGGCAGCATCGTTTCATTGATGAACAAGGCGGGTGGTTCGGCTGCTTTCGGCCGTTGGGCTTCCAAGCACGTACACTCGAAGATTGGCGTACAGATTGCTACCATTCTGCTCGGCATTCTGATATTCATCGATGATTACTTCAACTGCCTTACCGTGGGTTCGGTGATGCGCCCTATCGCAGTGCGCAACGGTGTTACCAAGGAGAAGCTGGCTTATCTCATCGATTCTACAGCCGCTCCGGTCTGCATCATCTCCCCTATCTCGAGTTGGGCAGCTGCGGTATCGGGCTTCGTATCAGGAGGTGAGAACGGACTGGCACTTTTCTGCAAGGCGATACCTTTTAATTTCTACGCATTCTTTACCATCCTCTTTATGTTTGGCATCGTGATACTGGGCTTCGACTTCAAGGCGATGAGCAAGTATGATGCAAGACTGAAGGAATGGTACGAGCGAACCAATGGCGGGAAGCTCGATGAGGTGAGCGATACCAAACTGCAGATTGTTGAGCATGGTGTGGGAGCCAAACAGGAAGAGGATTCCAAGAACAAGGGAACCGTGAGCGACCTGGTGATACCAATCATCATGCTGATTATCTTCTGCATGGTGGGTATGGTATATTCAGGCGGATTCTTCGATGCCGATAATGCCAACTATCTCAATTTTGTGGATTCCTTTGCTGCGAGCAATGCCTCTGTAGGCTTGGTAATCGGTTCATTGGCTGCCCTGATTCTTACCATCATGATGTTTACCATTCGCAAGACCTTGCCTTTCGACGAAGCGATGAGTAGTCTCATCAAGGGTTTTGAGGCGATGGTACCAGCCATTCTGATTCTTACTTTGGCATGGACGCTGAAGAGTATGACCGACTCGCTGGGTGCGGCAGAATATGTATCATCGGTTGTAGCGAGCAGTGCCTCAGAACTTCAGATGCTTCTTCCGGGCATCATCTTCCTGGTAGCAGGCTTCCTGGCATTTGCAACGGGTACCTCCTGGGGAACCTTTGGTATTCTGATTCCTATCTGCATCGCCGTATTCCCTGGTGCTGATCCTTTGCGCATCATCTCTATCTCGGCATGTATGGCTGGAGCGGTATGTGGCGACCATATCTCTCCTATCAGCGATACCACCATCATGGCGAGTGCGGGAGCGGAATGCAAGCATGTACATCATGTATCATCACAGTTGCCTTACGCCCTGACTGTAGCCTGTGTGAGTTTCCTAACCTTCGTTGTAGCGGGATTCACTCATACGCTGGGTATGGTAACGAGTGCCATCATCTCGTGGATATTCGGTGTTGCCATGCTTGGTTTTGCTTTATTTTATTTAAATAAGCGCCAAAAAGGTAAATAGTTCTTAATTTATTTGTATATTTGAAATATTTTCAATATATTTGCAAAAGAATTTAATAAAGAACATATTAATAACTTAATACAGAATACATTATGAAGGAATTAAAAGGAACAAAGACAGAGAAGAACCTCCAGGAGGCTTTCGCTGGTGAGTCACAGGCTCGTAACAAATATACCTATTTTGCAAGCAAAGCAAAGAAAGACGGTTTTGTACAGATAGCTAATATCTTTGAGGAGACAGCTGCTAACGAGAAGGAGCACGCTAAGTTGTGGTTCAAGTATCTGGAGGGCGGTGCTATCCAGGATACAGAGAAGAACCTGGAAGCTGCTGCCAATGGTGAGCACGATGAGTGGACCGATATGTATCCACGCATGGCAAAGGAGGCTCGCGAAGAGGGTTTCGAGGAGATTGCTGCTAAGTTTGAGATGGTTGCTGAAATCGAGAAGCACCACGAGGAGCGTTATCGCAAGCTCTTGAAGAACGTACAGGACAAGCTCGTCTTCTCTCGTGACGGCGACTGCATCTGGCAGTGCTCTAACTGCGGACATATCGTAGTAGGCAAGAAGGCTCCTGAGGTTTGCCCAGTCTGCAACCACCCACAGAGCTACTTCCAGATTGAAGCACAGAATTACTAATTCTTGCTTGAGACGAAATATCTAACAGAACATATATAAATAAGAGAGGGTGTGTCATGGCCTTATGACACACCCTCTTTTTTATGATTTAGCTTGAACCATTTCCAACATGATTTCTATCAACCTTGGAACACCATACTGTTCTACCTCGTCCTCTTTCACCCAGATATAATCATCAGGGAGCAGGGGGCGGGTTTCTGTTTCCTGCAGATAGAAGTCGGCAAGGAGGATGCGATGGGTAAGTACATGCTTCACATCCTTAGCCAGGAGAAGAGGATTATGGACAAAGGCAGGCAGTTGCGGAGCATCTGATGCGTTATATAGTTCCCACAATCCTTGCCAGATATCACCCTCACCGCGACGGTGGATAGCCACTTCGCCTTTACACCTTATATATATATAGGAGAGATGGCGCGTTTTCACCTTCAGTGTCTTGTTCTTCACCGGCAACTCCTCTACCCTTCCTGTTCTCAACGCCTCACAGGTTTCGGCAAGCGGACAGACAAGACATTTTGGAGATTGAGGAGTGCACTGGATAGCTCCGAAATCCATCATACCCTGGTTATAGGCAGCAACAGGCGATAATGCTGTATCAGAAAGTTGCTGAGCAGACGAAGCAGGCAAGAGTGATTGAGCCAACGCAGCAAACTCTTTTTTCCCCTGCGTTGAGTTGATAGGAATATCTATTCCGAAGTAACGTGAAAGAACCCGGTACACATTGCCATCTACTACTGCCGCCGGAATATCAAAGGCAAAAGAACCGATGGCTGCTGCAGTATAATCGCCAACCCCTTTCAGGGCTTTGATACCTTCAAGTGTATCAGGGAAATGACCGAGCTCTACTATCTGTCTGGCAGCAGTATGAAGGTTGCGGGCTCGCGAGTAATACCCCAATCCTTGCCAGAGTTTCAAGACATCATCCTCGCTGGCAGCAGCCAAGTCTTCAACCTTGGGATAGGTCTTCATGAACCGCTCCCAATATTCCCATCCCTGTGCGATGCGGGTTTGCTGAAGGATGATTTCGCTCAGCCAGATGGCATAAGGATCCTTGGTTTCGCGCCAAGGCAAATCCCTACCATTCTCACGAAACCAATGGATAATGACAGCCGAAAAACTATTCATAAAATTCAATGTTCAAATCTCAATGTTCAAAGTAATCACTGTTCCGGATATTGCTCGTAAATCTTCAGACCGAACTCATTCGCCAAGGCATAGGCATGCTCCATGATATCGGCGAGAATGTGCTCGTAATTCACCCATACCTTATCCTTAATGAAGAAATAGAACTCGATAGGGAGACCGCATTGCGTGGCTTCCATGTGGCGCACCATCAATGTGAGATCGGTATTGACCTCCGGACGCTGGCGCAGATACTTCTCCATAAATTTACGGTAAAGCTGGAGATTGGTAGGGGCAAGGGCTGCAGGATTCTTTAAATCCTCAATATCCTTCCCTTCTTGTATATCTTTATCTATCGCCTTCTGCAACGACTCCTTCAACTTAAACGAATCTTCGGTGGCGAAATGCTTGGCAAGCAGATTACGTTTTAATGTCTCATCCACCAGACGGACACTACGGAAATCGAAGTAAACCACGCGCTTCACTCTTCGTCCACCACTCTTCTGCATACCAATCCAATTCTGGAACGAACCATTCACCAGGGTAATAGGCGAAATGGTAACGATGGTGTTATCAAAGTTGCGCACCTTCACGGTCGTGAGTGACATATCCTCAACGATACCATTGGCATCCACCGACTTCACCGTAATCCAGTCGCCCTTATGCAACATATCATTGCTGGTAAGACGCACACCAGCCGCCAATCCCGTGATGGTATCCTTAAAGACCAGCATCAGGACTGCCGAGGTAGCACCCAAACCGGCAAAGAGGGTCATCGGGTTCTTGCCCAACAGGATGGCAACCACCACCACGCCAGCCACAAAGAGCATCAATACCTTGAGAACACCGCAGAAAGTATGGAAATACTGCTGAGCCGACGAGCGTCGTTCCTGAGAATCCTCCAATCCTTTGAAAGACCCGATGAAGACCAGAGCCGTACGCACCGACATCACCACGATATAGATGCCCGTAACCCGCTCCAATATCTCCTTGAATATCGGATACTCCAGATAAATCAGCGGCATGAGCGACCATATCACCACAGCCGGCACAATATGGCAAGCCGAGGTGAGCACCTTCTTGTTCAGCAGAATATCATCCCAAGCTATAACCGTCTTATCAGTAATCTTACTGATGAGCGGAACCAGTATCTTGCGACACAGGAAATCGCTCAATATTGCCAAGAGGATGGCAGTAATGGTGAGCAAGATATGGCGCAGCATCGGCACGAAATCACCAGTGACTCCTGCCCATGTTATCATTTCATCTACAAACTTACGAATTTCCTCCATAAAACTATTAACTATCAACTATAAACAATCAACTAACGCTCACGGTTGGCAGAGCAAAGTACATACTTTATCTGCAAAGTGTCTGGCATTATTGCCATGCATGATACCATTGTTAATGATGGCGAAACAGAGTTCATGACCATTGGCTGCGGTACAGTAACCCGCCAATGAGATGATGCCCGTCAGCGTACCCGTCTTCGCTTTCACATTGCCATGCACAAAACTGTTTTTCATACGCTTTTTCAAGGTACCGTCAACCCCACCGATAGGCAGCGAATGCTTCAGATGGTCCATGATATTACCGTTAAGATAAGCATAACGCAGCAGTTTCACCTCCAGTTCGGCACTGAGATAATTATAGAGCGAAAGTCCCGAGCCGTCAGCCAGTTTATATCTTGCCGGATCGAGTCCTATCTTACGGATAAGCTGTCTTTCCACATTCCGGGCACTCTTGGCACTCGCCCATTTATTTCCCGTAGAAGCCGCAATCTGATAATACATGCTCTCGGCATAGAGATTATCACTCTCCTTCATCATCTTGTGCAGAATCTGATCCATCGTATGGAATCGGGTACAGACCGTAAAGGCACTCGCAGGGCAAGTCTTCTCTGAAGCCCCAAAGCAGGAATATTCGATGCCCTCCTCACGGAGCTTGGCAAGAAACTTATCCATAAAGATATCCTTGCGCTGGAACACCAGTGGCGAAAGCACCGGATTGTCATCATCCCAGCACCAGCCTTCACCCAACAGGTCGGCATCCTTCAAAGAGCGGTCGGCATAGATGCTGCCACGGATGGTGTCAACACCCATATCCTTCAGACTATTGACAAATGCCGACATATCATCGCTGTTGAAACGGGGATCCATGCCGCCTATACAATAGACATCACCCGTCAACACCCCATTCTCAATGGTACCGGTATATTTCAGAGTGGTTTTAAACTGGTAAGAACCGCCCAACTTATCGAGCGCCGTAATGGCAGTCAGGAGCTTCATCGTACTTGCCGGACGCATCAGCTGTCGTTCATTTCTCTGATAGATACAAGAGTCAGCAGACAGGTCCCAGACCATCAGTCCTACCTGTGATGTTTCGAACATCTTGCTCTCAAGGAGTTTATCAATACCCACCTTCACCGATTCGGGCCAAGGCAATTCCTGAGTCAGCGTATCCGCTGTCAGGGAATCAACGAGTGTAGAATCGGAAACATCCTTCTCATCAACCGTTTCTATTCCCTCATCTTCAATCACATTCTGGGCCTGCACCGGTACAGAGATCCATACCATCATCAGACCCAACAGCATATATATTATCTTTTTCATCACAATCAGTTCACCGGAACATAAAAGAAATTATTTATTTTTGATTCTCTCCATAAACGCCTCTTCATTATCCGGCTGAACGGTCACAATATTCTTATGTCCGTATTCGATGACCACACAATGGTCTAATCCGAAGAAAGTCTTGGCTATGTGTACATCAATGACATCACATAGCGGCACATTTCTGTTGGAAGAGAACCTGCCCTCATTGATGATGAGATATTCCATCTCCTCATCCAGGTCTATCGGTTTTACCATCTTGAAGGTATAGGTTGTATTCAGTATGCGCTCAATCATGCCCACGATGATGATAGCCACAAAGATGCCGATGATAGCCAGTTTGACCCAGAAGAAGTAGAGAGCCAGAATTGCGAACACCACCACACCGATACGTGCCGTCAGCGTAAAGCGCTTATGAAAAGTTCTATCTGCCATAACTTTGATTTATTACCTTATATTATTGTCGTTTTTACGACCGTTTGATAGTCTAAAAGACTATATAACCTTAAATTTCGCTGCAAAATTACAAAAAATCCCTCTCTTATTACTCATTTTAAAGATTAATTATTACTTTTGCAACGAATTAAGAATTAATTCTGAGAGAATGGGGTTGTTTTATAGATAAAAACACCTGTTCTTAATATTGAAATTAGATAAGAATAAACTCAATGGTTTATAAGTATGATTTTCTGATTATCGGCTCAGGAGTTGCCGGTATGAGTTACGCCCTGAAAGTAGCCAGAGCGCATAAAGGTAAGGTGTGTATGATTTGCAAGACCTCGCTCGACGAGGCTAACACGTCATTCGCACAAGGTGGTGTGGCGTCAGTTACCAACTTGGAAGTGGATAACTTCGACAAGCACATACAGGATACTATGATTGCTGGTGATTATATCAGCGATTATAAAGCAGTGAAGCAGGTTGTCACTATGGCACCGGAGCAGATCAAGGAGCTCGTGCAGTGGGGCGTCAACTTCGATAAGCAGCAGGACGGCAAGTTCGACCTACACCGTGAGGGCGGTCACAGCGAGTTCCGCATCCTTCATCATGCAGATGATACGGGTGCAGAAATCCAGCGCGGTCTGATGGAGGCTGTGCGCAACTGTCCGGATATCGATATCAAGGAAAATCATTTCGCCGTGGAGATTATCACTCAGCACCACTTGGGTGCCCGTGTTACTCGCCGCACTCCTTATATCAACTGTTACGGTGCATACGTATTGAATCCTGATACCCAGAAGGTAGATACCTATCTGAGTAAGGTTACCGTGATGTGTACCGGTGGATGTGGTGCCGTTTATCAGACTACCACCAACCCTGTGATTGCCACTGGCGATGGTGAGGCGATGGTATACCGTGCCAAGGGAACTGTAGCCGACATGGAGTTTGTCCAGTTCCACCCAACCGCTCTTTATCATCCGGGCGAAACCCATCCTGCCTTCCTCATCACCGAGGCTATGCGTGGTTATGGCGGCATCTTGCGTCTGCCTAACGGCGAAAGTTTCATGGAGAAATATGATAAGCGATTGAGTCTGGCTCCTCGTGACATCGTGGCTCGTGCCATCGATAAGGAGATGAAGATTCACGGATTGGATCATGTCTGTCTCGATGTAACCCATAAGAATCCAGAGGAGACCAAGCGTCACTTCCCTAATATCTACGCCAAGTGTCTGAGCATCGGCATCGACATCACCAAGGAGTATATCCCTGTTCGTCCTGCCGCTCACTATATGTGTGGTGGTATCAAGGTTGATTTGAACGGCTGTTCAAGCATCAACCGTCTCTATGCTCTGGGCGAGTGTTCATGCACCGGTCTGCATGGCGGTAACCGTCTTGCCAGCAACTCGCTCATCGAGGCTGTGGTTTATGCCGAGACTGCTGCCAAGCACAGTATTGAACATGTAGATGAGTACGACTTCAACGAGAAGGTACCAGCATGGAACGATGAAGGTACTTTGACCAACGAAGAGAAGGTGCTGATTACACAGAGCGTGAAAGAGGTTGGCGAATGCATGAGCAACTATGTAGGTATCGTGCGCAGTGACCTCCGTCTGAAACGAGCATGGGACCGTCTCGATCTTCTCTACGAAGAGACAGAAAACCTCTTCAAGCGTGTAAAGGTAAGCAAGGAACTCTGCGAGCTCCGCAACATGATTAACGTGGGTTATCTCATCACCCGCATGGCGATAGAACGCAAGGAGAGCCGTGGTCTCCACTATACCATCGACTATCCTGTTCATGCTTACGACAAGAAGTAATCAAGAATTATCAGAATATTAAAAAGCTCGGATGCTTGTGATGCATCCGAGCTTTTTTTTATTTTCAAGAATTTGAGAATTAGAGAATTTTTCTTTCTACCTATTGGTTCTAGTGAGTTTTCTTTTTATCTCGTCAGCGAGAACTTGATGCTCAGGCCGAAATCCTGTGTGGTGGTAGGATAACTGCTGCTCGACAGGAGCGGGGTGTTGGTCTGACGGTCATAATAGAAACTCATGGTAAGGAGTTTGCTGAAGGTATAATCGGCAGAGAAACTCAGTTTCAGAGCATTGTTGCCGCTGCTGGCACTGCTTACCATTGAGGCTATATCACGAACGATGGCTGCCTGCTTGCGGAAACTGAAGTCAAGACGTAGATTCAGATCATGGTTGGTACCATTCTGAACCGTCTTGGTGGTCGACGCATTCTTATTGGCTGCATTCTTATTGCCGCCCTTCGACTTGGAACGGGAGGCCTTGGCGCCCCAACCGAAAACATCGAAGTTGTTGATGCGGTAACCCATACCGATTACCCAGTCCTTACTCAATGCCTCGTTCAGCTGCACACTCGTCATACTGAGGTTCAATACACGGGTCTGGCGATATTCTGCCTTCACCGTCATATTATTGTTGAATGTGACATCCATACCCAATAATGGCGAGAACGACTCGTTGATACTTACCTGCGAAATGTTGAACATGCTACTTGGAGATGGATTGCCCGTAGTGGCATCACTCACGAAGCCGAGACCGTTCATATACTCCTGGAAAGTGCTGTAACTGTTGTAGCTGCCAACCGCAAAGACGCTTTTGTAAGAGTGGTTGATGTTGACACTCTTGAAGTGCTCGTTGAACCAAGGCAGACGTCCCAGTCCGCTGTAACGGATGGTCCAGTTTGGCAACATCCGGCTCAATGCCGGGAATACCGAAAGCGAATTGCCACCCATCGAGGTATAAGCCTTGAGGAAGGCAGGAATCATGACATCGCTGCTATACTGGTTGACCGGCGTGCGGGAAGCATCAAACTTGCCGCCAGCCAGAGCCGAACCTGTCGGATAAACGGTACCTGCATACTGCGCCTCTACCCTATCTCTGAAACCAGCCAGCGAGTTGACAAACTTCTCGAAGGTCTTGCTGCGATAACCCGAATTGGCATTGCCCATTCCCTCGAAAGCCGACCCCAGCGAGATGGTAGTCATCTGGAAGGCTCCACTCTGGGTAGTTGGCGTTCCTTCATACATATACTGTATGCTCTTCTGCGTGGTCTTGGTACGTGTGGCTGAGAGATCAATCTTGAAATCCTTGATAGGCTCCAGGGTGGCACGCAACGTAAGATTATCCGTTCTGCTGGTAGTAGCAGGTGTTGCGATACTGTCGTTGCAGAGCAGCCAGTCGTTGTTTCTAGCCTTCTCGATATAATCGTCGCCAACCATACCGAAGGCGAAGTCAAGACCCGGTGCCATCTGTCCCACCTTCTTCTGTCCGAAGGCATCACCCACACTAGGCAAGAAGCCCGGCAGGGTGAGCTGATAGCTGCTGCGATAGTTGATGCTCACATTGCGCACCATCATTGCCAGGCGACTAGCCAACTGCAATCCCTTATACCATTTCTTATCATCAAGCGGTTCCTTAGCCAGTACGGAGAGTTTCACCTTCATGGCAGTATCTACCTTTGAGATGATTCTGATCTGGTTATTATCCACCTTTTTATATTTAAGCGGGAATACCTTGCCGTCTTCCGTCTTGGCATTCACAATCAGTCGCTTGGTATTTTTGCCGTGGCGTATCTTGAATGTGGTATCAGGCAGGAGGGTGATTTCCCGTTCGAAGGCACGCTTGTTCTTAGGCAGCGCCTTCTTCGGATCAGCCGCCTGTTCCTTTGCTTCCTGCTTCTTTTTCTTTTTTTCCTGCTTCTTGCGCTGCATCTGTGCCCTACTCTGGGTACGGTCAAACTTATCGTTTACCTTCTTCAGAAAAGGCACATGGTTGTAGAGTTTCACCAGGTTGAAGTTTCCGTTCAATGTCAGTTCGCGCTGGGTATTGATGGTATTTCCATACGAGTTGCCCTCCTCATCCTCTGTACCGCGCTCCCAAGAATAGTTGGCATTGTAAGAGGCATCGCTGTTCACCCAGTCGAAGACAGGCAGCAGATTGAGAGGCAACCTATAAGATGCCTGGAAATTCTGACTATAGTCGAGCGGTGCACCCCAGTGGCGGATGCTGGTCCATACGGAGTCCTTCCAGGCATGATACTGGTCGGCATAAAGATCCTTGTTGACCGGTGTATAAGGTTCCTCTATCTGTGCATGGGTAGCACTCTGGAAGTTCATGTGCAGGTTCTTGGTCAGATCCCAGTTGATGGAGAACTCACGGTTCCAAAGGAACTGTTCACTGAAAGTGAGCGGCAACTTGGAGTCTACTCCGGCAGATCCACTCATCAGGGTTTCCATATCGCGCTCCTGCAACTCGTAGTAGTCGCGCATCATCTCGGTATTGAAGGCTATGTTCTGCGGCAGCCAGTTCAGTCCGAAACGTTTCAGTATGTCGAGCCACTTACTCTTGTTCTTCAGTCCCTTGAATGGTTCCCATGCCTTATAAACCGGGCTCCACGAATAATCCAGGGCTCCTCGCCAGTTGTCCTTGCGCTCATACATCGTCGTTTCACCCGTAGTATACTGATGCTGATGACTGTAGGTGAATGAGAAGTTGGCTGGATCGTATGGCATCGGATGGCGCTTGGTAGCTATACCCACCCGGGCATTCGAGATGGAGAAGTTGGTCTGCGTAATCTTAGTGGCAGCGATATTCTCGATAGAATCGCGCTCGTGCTTAGAGCCGGCAGCATCGAGGGCATCCTTCAACTCCATATCGGTATCCAGCGGATTATACTTAGGAGTGGTCTTCTCCTTGGTAACACTATAATATAAAGGTATGCTCACCTTCGCCTTGTCAGGGAAGAACTTACCCATTTCGAGCGATGTGGTCACACTGTAGGTACCGTAATTATCGGTGGTGCGACTTGCCACGCCATCTTCCAGACCGCCGAATCCCTCGCTGATGTATCTGCCGGTGGCATTTACGCTACCCAGATCGGAGAGTTGTATGTTGAGGTTGGCATTGGCAGCCCAACCACCCGAATTATTATGTTCCTTGAGTCGGAGTTCGTTTATCCATACCTCACCACTCTTGATGTCGGCAGAATTGTTTCTCACACCCAGCATCATGGTCTTCACCTCGCCGAGACTCGGATTACCCACGATGGTAATCTTGTTCTGCGGATGTTCTGCATCCATCATGGAATAAGGAGCGAGATAAGAAGCCACACCCTGTGCCTTCGCCTTGTTACGGTTTTTCTTCAATGCCGTAAAGACACTCAGCGGCACATCGAGCATATTCTCCTCAGGCCATACCGCCTTACAGTCGGCAAGCACATAGCGGTTGTAGTTGGAGCGTGGCTCGGTGAGCTTCAGTGGGATTTCATACTCGTAGTAATTGTTCTTGTAATCGCTACCCAGACGGATGAAGACTGAGAGATCACCATCCTGCAGACGGGTAGTATTCTGCTCCAGGGCATTGGCATGGGCAAACATCTGGATGCGCTTATACTGGCGCAGATCAAGGGTAGAATTCTTATAAACCGCCTTCGCCTCGCCTGTGCTCATATTCTTGACCACCAGACTCAACGCTTGCTCGTTCGCCTCAACCAACTGAGGCTGACTAGGATCCTGTTCGCGCTTGATACCCGGAGGCAAGACATAGTTGACCGGTGTCTTCTCGCCGTTCTCCTCCAGACTCACGCTGCTTGCGTCGAGGGTTCCGCCACTGGCTGCGCCGAGCGGCTGATCATAGGTACGCCACTTGCCCATCACGAGGTCGAAGGTACCGAAACGCAGCACGATAGGTTTCTTGAAACCGGTGAGGAACATACGCATGAAGCGGATGCTGGAGAAATCGTTGATGTTGCCCTGACGGCTCTCAAACTCATCGATAGGTATGCGGAACTGATACCAGGTAACGGTAGACTTGGTATTATCACGCCAGGTCTGGCTGTATTCACGCTTATCTACAATATGATTATTACCCACCACGAGATCTTCCGGACGGATGCTGACACGGTACTGGAAGTATTTCTCATATTCGTTGAGCGTATAATCCTGGTTGATATCCTCGACATCCGGCGTTGACTTATAAGAAGTATCATAGCTCTCAGAACGGCTGTCGCTGTCAGGCGAGTTGCCCTGAGGATTGTTGATATACTTATATCTCTGCAGGATTGGAGCACGCATCTCATCCCAGTCGGAACCGCGGAAATAGTGGTAGTCATCACGTGCCGGATCGGCAAAGATGCTGTCGAACACCGCCTGGTTCACCTTGCCCTGAATCTGGTCGAGATAAGCACTCTTGTAGAATTCCTGCTCCTCGGCATCAGTCAGTCCGTTGAAACCCACATCCTGCAAGGCTCTGCTGCCACTGGTGGTAGCAAAGGCATAGGTCACGGTGCTCTGGGTAGGAATCTTACCCCACTGGGTATAGGTGTAGCTCTTGCTGCCATCTACCGGCATGCCACTCTCATAGAATTTCTTGCCATCACGCAGGATATCCTCGCTCACCTCGCCCAGGTTGATGTAGAAATCGCCACCGTAATCGGCAGCATCAGCCTCTTCGCGAGAATAGATGAACGGATCGAGCATCCAGAACTCGATGTATTCGATGTTTGCCTGCTCGAAATCGTTGGTATCCAGTTTACGCATCATTCCGCCCCAGTTGCGCTGCGGATTCTGCAGAGTTCCGTCTGCCTGCAAATCTGTTACATTGAAGTTGTATGGTCCCGGCTCACTTGGATAGTAAGCCAGATTGAGTACATTCAGGGTATTGGTAGCGCCCTGATAACTGCTCTGGTCGCGCAATGGGAAGAGCTCCTTGGTATAGACCTCGCGAACATAATGGTTACTCAACTGCTTGAGGTCGCCCTTGATATGTCCCGGAGTGAGCGAACTTCCACGGCGGGTGAACAGCGGATCGATGGTATACCAGGCTAGGCGCGAACGGTGGAAACCGCTGCTCAGACCGGTCTTATCGCTGTAATCGTCCTTGAAATTGAGCGAAGGCACACTGGATATAAACCAGGAGGTAGGAGTAGTTACATCGATGGTAGTCTTCGTACCCTCGAAGTCATCGATATAAGATGCATTGTCCTGTGTGCCACCAGCCTCACCGGCAATGAGCTGGGCAAATTCTCCTGTAAAGGATATCTGCGATGGCTGGGTGAGGTGCAGGAATGGTATCTTGTCAAGCACATTGGTGAGCCACTGACTCTCCTTGCGCCAGTTGAGATTGATACCCCAAAGGGTGTTCTTCAGCGGTTCGGAGCCCATGGATACCTTGGTGGTAAGCGCCTGTTCGGAGAGGTGCTGGATAGTACCGCTCAACTGGAAGTTCTTGGTAAAATCATACTCCCAGTTCAGTCCGAACATCGTTTTTCGCGTTTGTCCGAAATCGGTATTACTCTCCAGAGAAACGTTGACAGCCGTACCGGCATCAATGATGCTCTGGTTCAGGATGGTCACCTCGCCGGCACTGTAATCTACCGAATAGTCGGTGCCCTCTTTCAGGGTGATACCGCCTGCCGTAACGACCACCGAGCCCTGTGGCACATTGTAGGCATCGAGCGAGATGACATTGGCTGCAGAGCCCTTGAACTGTCCCACAATCTGATACTTGTTCTTCTCGGCAATCTGCTTGGCTACGGTCTTCGTACTGTCATAAAGTTCGGTAAAGGCATACTTTTCAGCCTTGTCGGCAGCCACGCCCCGCTTGACCAGATAATCACGCATATAACTGCCGAAAGGCTCTACCTTCGGAATGAACACGCGTCCGTTAGAGATGGTATAGCCTTCTACATAATCGAAATATCCATTGCTGTGTGCCTTGTTGTTGTTATCCAGACGGTCGGCGCCCAGCACACGGATGATAGGCTGCTTCTTCACCTGCTGCTCAGGGATATAACTGAGATATACGCCGGTGGTATCGCTCTGGTATTTCACATCCAGGCGGAACTTCTCCTTCTCTACGGTAGAAGCCAGATAATAAACGTTCTTCATCATCAGCCCCCAGTTGCCCTGTCGCGGATTGTTACTGGTATTCTTGAGCGATTTCACGAAGAGTGCCTGCTTGGTATCGCTGAGATCGGATGCAAACTCGCCCACCTGATAGGTAACACCTCCCGATGTATACTCATAGGCTACGGCAAGTACCTGGTCGGTCTGCAGACTGGTTTTCAATGAGATATAACCCAAGGCGGTATTGACTGTATACTCAGAAGAATTGAGCAGACGGGCACTCTCCAGTTTCTCATAATCGGCTCCACCAACCAGTCCGCCTCCATCGAGAGTGGTTGCAGCCTGGTCGATGTCACGGGCAGCAGCATATTGGCTGTTCATCGCAGCATACTCAGTATTCGCCTGGTTAGAAGGCACCTGTCCGCTCGCCGTCCACATCGGGTTGCTCAGTTTCTGGTTCTCGCCCAGGTCGGTCAGGGCTACGATATTTCGGGTATTGGTGGTATTGCCGGTTTTGTTGGTAACCCACACCTCCACACGGTTAATGGTGATGCCCGTGGTGAGATTAGGAAGTTTCTGCATCCAGGCATCATAATGATTTCTGAAATACTGGGAGAGGAAGAAGTGGCGGTTCTCCTCATAATCGGCTACATTCAACTCAAAAGGAGTGAGCTGCACACCGCCCCTGGTAGATACGCTCTTCGATGCACTCTTTTTCTGCGAAGCTACCATCTGCAGCTTGAGTTTGCCAAACTGCATATCGGTTCTAACACCAAACAGACTGCTGGCGCCTTTGATGAGCGAAGAGTTGGAAGGGAAGGAGACGTTGCCCGCCTCAACGAGTTTGATGATTTCATCTTCCTTGCCGTCGTACTTCAGTTTCATGTTCTGTGCATCGAAATCGAAGGTAGCATCGGTGTTGTAATTCAGGTTCATGTTCACCTTATCGCCCACCTTTCCGTTGACGTTGAGATTGATTTTCTCATCAAAATCCATCATCGTCGTCTTTCGGTTGCGGATAGGCAACGAAGGATTGTCGATGCTCTTCTTGTTGATACCGAACTTAAGTTCGGCAGAACCCTGAGTCTTCACTCTGATGCCACCAGGACCGAAGATTTTCTCGGCAGGTCCCAAGTCGAAGTGCATATCTGAGAAATCGAACTTCTCCTTGCCTTTTGCCTGGAAGATTTCATCGTTCTGCTTGCGGAAGTAACTGTTGCGCTGCTGCTGTTCAGTCCATGCAAGATACTCTTTCGGAGTGAGCATGATAGGAGCCGAAAGCCAGGTTGAGCCCATGCGGTTGCCGATGATATAGCGGTCGAGGGTATCGTTGTAGACTACCTGATATTGCAGATTATCAGGACGTTTCAGGTCGAGCGGACTCTGATAGAGGTCGCTCAGGGAGTAAGGTTGGGTGCGCTGAATCTGCCAGCGGGTATGCAGCAGCGAATCGGGAATAGTATCTTCATCGAGCTGCACGGGCTGGGCTGTGCTGGTATGGGTTTTCTTTTTATCGTCCTGAAGTTGAGGCAAAGCTATCGCATAGCCGAAGGTTGCCACCATCAGCCAAGCCAATAGAAAAGATATGAATCTTTGCTTCTGTTTCATCGATAAAAAACTCCTAACTTATTTGATTTGCTTCAATGCCAGTTTCACAACCTGTTCTACCGGGAGATCAGGCTGTGCCTTGAGGATATCTACTACTACCTTGGCAGATGGTGCCGGCGAGAAGCCGAGCATGGTAAGGGCGCTTACCGCCTCATCCTTTACGTCATTGTTCACCATCACCACATTGCCTCCGCTGGCTGGCAGTTCGTCAGCAATGCCAAGGCTCACGATTTTATCTTTCAGGTCGATGATGATTCGCTGTGCCGTCTTCAGTCCGATACCCTTCACGGTTTTCAGCATCTTGTCGTTACCAGTAGAGATGATTTCGCAGAGTTCGCGTGGCGAGAGTGAAGAGAGAATCATGCGGGCTGTATTTCCGCCTACTCCTGAAACGGTGATGAGGAGGCGGTAGAGTTCACGTTCCTGTTTGGTAGCAAAGCCGAAAAGGGTGAAAGAGTCATCTCTTCCACCAGCCACCAGCACTTCGTGAACATAGAGTTTCACTTCCTGTTTGCCCTGAATGGCAGTATATGTATTGAGCGATATATTGAGTCCGTAGCCCACCCCCGCAGTCTCAACAACAGCCAGCGCAGGTGTCAGCTCTGTCAGATCACCATGAATATATTCTATCATTTTCTTTTTCTCCTAATTAAATTAATATATTAATAACGTGCGAAGGGCGGGATTATTGTTATAGAGTTCCATAAAATTACGTCCCGACGTAGCATGTCATACGTCCCGACGCAGAGCCAGAGACGTCGGGACGCAGCAAAAGCTACGTCCCGACGTAATTCAAAGCACATCGGGAGGTATCGGAAAGGGGATGTATGATGTTTCGCAACAAAATAACGAAACTGTAAGGCTCTTGCAGCAGATACCTTACAAATCTCCGCTTATTCATACCTAAAAACTATGATTTTACTACTTTTTGCAACTTTTATGAGTTAAAATTCTATTAAAACGTCACGTATTTCAAGAAAAAGCTATACTTTTGCAACCGGAAATAGAATGAAGAGCGGAAAACATATCCGTTGGATGACTAAACCGCAACAAATAAAAGAAATTAAAACAACAAAATAAAAGAAATAAGACAATGAAGAAATTTAGAGCAGCCGTAGTAGGATACGGCAACATCGGTAAGTTTACTGTTGAGGCACTCGAAGCAGCTCCTGACTTTGAGATTGCAGGTATTGTACGTCGCCAGGGTGCCAAGGACAAACCAGCTGAGTTGGCAAACTATGAAGTAGTAGATGACATCACCAAGTTGAAGGATGTAGATGTTGCTATCCTCGCAACCCCTACCCGCTCTTGCCCTGAGTATGCAGAGAAGATTGTTGCTCTCGGTATCAACACCGTAGACAGCTTCGATATCCACACCAGCATCCTCGACTACCGTACCAAGCAGATGGAGAACTGCAAGAAGGCTGGCAAGGTAAGCGTTATCTCTGCTGGTTGGGACCCAGGTTCTGATTCTATCGTACGTGTTCTGATGGAGAGCCTTGCTCCTAAGGGCTTGACATACACCAACTTCGGTCCTGGTATGAGTATGGGTCACTCAGTTTGTGTTCGTGGCAAGAAGGGCGTAAAGGAAGCGCTCTCTGTAACCATCCCATTGGGTGAGGGTATCCACCGCCGTATGGTATACGTAGAGTTGGAAGAAGGTGCCAAGCTTGAGGATGTAACAGCCGAAATCAAGGCCGATCCATACTTCGCTCACGATGAGACCCACGTATTTGCCGTAGCATCTGTAGATGATGTAAAGGATATGGGTCATGGTGTGAACCTCGTTCGCAAGGGTGTATCTGGCAAGACCCAGAACCAGCGTTTCGAGTTCAACATGAGCATCAACAACCCAGCCCTCACCGCTCAGGTATTGGTTAACGTGGCTCGTGCTTCATTCCGTCTGCAGCCAGGTTGCTACACCATGCCAGAGATTCCAGTTATCGATATGTTGCCAGGAACCCGTGAGGAAATCGTTGCAACACTCGTGTAAAGACATTGAACTTTGAGGTTTGAACATTGAACTTTATGATAAGTTTAACAGGTTCAGATTCATAGTTTAGCAAATAATAAAGGCTCGCAAGAAGTTTCGATTTCTTGCGAGCCTTTTGAATATACTATATTCCAATTTATTTATGCGTCATGATATCGAGCACCATATCATCGGTAGCTCTCATCGCATCGGCACCAATGCTCGTGAGGTTATGGATGCACTTATCCACATCATCATCTACGATACCCTCGGCAGAGGTGACACACTTGCCTTCCATAGAAAGGAGGGCGGAAAGAAGAGCGGTGCTGACACCTGATGAAATCTTCAGGGCACAACTTGGTTTCGCTCCGTCACAAATCATACCGGTGAGATTGGCTATCATATTCTTGACAGAATTGCAGATGCGGGTATAATCGCCACCCATCAGATAGGTAATGCCGCAACTGCTGCCCGTACTGGCTACCACACAACCGCAAAGAGCTGAAAGCTTGCCTAAGCTCTGCTTGATATAGATGGCAGTCAGATGACTGAGCATCAGGGCACGGATCATTTCCTCCTCGGTATTCTCGTTCTCCAGCGCATAAACCACCACAGGGTTCGTTGCACAAATGCCCTGGTTGCCGCTGCCGCTGTTGCTCATCACCGGAATCATGGCGCCACCCATACGGGCATCGCAGGCTGAAGCGGTGCTGGAGATGATATGCGAGAAAATATTATCACCGAAGATACCATGACTCAACGGACGGTCCATCGTCTTGCCCAGACAGTGGCCATAGTTGCCTTTGATACTCAACTCGGCAGCCTTCATATTATAGTCTCTGGTCTTGAGAATGAAAGAAATCTCATCGAGCGGAGCTGTTGTAGCAAACTCGTAAACCATCGGGAAATTGAGCTGGATGTCGTCATCAGCCTCATCGCCCACAGTACCGCCACGCTTATCGAGCACCACCTCGCCATTACGCTCAACATACACAAAATGGGTATGTGAACCGGAGATAATTGCCGTAGCCTGGTCTTCACCGGCATGACAGATGATTTCGATATAGAGTTTATCCACATCACCCTGCTTCAGTTTGATGTTGATATCCGCATCCTTGATATATTGTTTGCCCTGCTCCAGACTGTCAGGAGTGAGGTCTTTCAACACTTCCAGCTGATATTCAGGCTTTCCGATGAGCGCACCCAGCGATACGGCGATAGGCAAGCCAATCATACCCGTGCCAGGAATGCCGACACCCATCGCATTCTTGAGCATATTAGGACTCAGAAGAACTTCAATACGTTCAGGGCGTTTGCCCAATGTAGTAGCAGCCTTGGCTGTACATAGTGCCACAGCCATCGGTTCGGTACAGCCGATGGCAGGAACCACCTCTTTATTAACGAGCGCAATGATGCGCTCACGCTTACTTTTCTCTAACATAATCTATATAGCTTTTATATAAATAACGTTCTTACCATTATTTCGGGTACAAAAATACAAAAAATAAACCGTATTCTTCTCTTTTCTCGAGAAAAATACGGTTTAAATCTATATTTCTTGATGAATTAGTCTTCCAACTGGAACAGAGGATCATCTGGAGTCAGCATGGTAGGCTTCTGGTCGAATTCCTTCAAGAGCTGCTCAGAAGCATACTTCTTGTTTACTACCAGGCGGAACATGTACTCGTTGAACCAATCGTTGGTCATGATGAAGCAACCGGCAAAACCATTGTCGGCACCCCAACTGTTCTCCACCTTCCATTTTACAGGCTTGCCATTGGCATCGAGATCTACAGCTGTCAGCGTCATGGCATGAGTAGAACCACTATCGAAAGTAGCGATGCGGTCAGCCTTGTTCATTGGGAATGAGGTGTTGAAGAGGCTTCCATAGTCGAAGTTGTCGAGTGCCAGATAGCCACGCTTGCGGTCGAGCTGCTTGCCCACATCATAGCTTGAATACATCTTATGACCGTCCTTCAGAGAGGCAATGGCGAGCTGGGCAATCTCCTCCATAGGCAGGTTGAGATACTTCCAGTTGTGGCCATCGTAAGTGTGGCGGTCGTACTCCACCTCGTAGGTCTTGTGGTATGGACGACGTGGGTCGTTCATCACCATCAGGAAGGTGCCGTTCAGGTCCTTGCCCACTGTCTCCTCATAGAAACTCTTAGGAGTATATTTCTTAGCCTCGCCAATCTGCTTGCCATCCTTGTCGCGGAAAGCATAGGTAAATTCCTTTACCGGTTCGCCGAGAGTAAGACTCAGCATGTGATAAACCTGACCGAGCATCTCGTTCTTGCGAGCCTGGATAGCTGCCGACTTCTTACCCTGAGCCACCATCTTGCGAAGTTCCAATCCATATTCACGCAGCTTGCTGCTGATGAGGCGGCTCATCTTGGAAGTATTGTTGCTTGAGAAAGTCTCTGGCTGGGCGCTCATTGGTACGAGACCATACTTGCTTGCCAGGTCGGCAACACCGCAGAAGGTACCACCATCGTTGAGAGGGTTCTTGAAGAAGAACTGCACCTGAGGATCCTCGATGCTCTTCTTGCCCAGGTCGATGACGCCCTGCAGCATGAGGTTAGCCTTCTCCAGCTGGTCGTAGAAAAAGAGATAATCCTGTGAATACTCCACCACTCTGCCCTGTTTGTCGTTGAGGGCGAAGTTAGAACGGAGCACATTGAAGCCGCTGAACATCCAGCAGCGGCCGGAACTCTTCTGGTTGTGGATGCTCTGCGCTGGAGTCTCGATGCTGAAATGTGTATCAACAGGAGCCTCGTTGGCATGGTTCTTTACCAAATCATCGATGTTATTAGCAGCAATAGCATTGAAGAGTGCCTTGTTGGCAGCACCGCCATTCTGGCTCTTTGCCATCTGCTGAATCATTGACTCACGGATGCCGCCAACCTTGGTCTGCGCCATCATAGACATGGAAGCCATCATCAAGGCTCCAATCAGCAATACGTTTTTTCTCATAATCTTTTATCTTTATTTGTTTTTTGTGCAAAAATAACACTATTTTGCGTACTTTCCAAACTTTTATGCCGAAAAATGCGGAGTCGCTTACGAATAAAAGCCATTTTCTAAAAAAACAAGTTAAATTTTTCATAATTAATAAGGAGTTCTGCAAATACATTACTTTTTTTATTATATTTGCAAGCGAAATACTAAGCCAAAATTACGATAGTATCGTATTGGCTACACATTGTATAACAACAAACAACAAGCCTATGATTGGTAAAGTAAAAATCCGACACTTGTTTTTGTTGGCATGGCTTGCCGCCTTGTCAACAAAGGCCCAAGTGTCTTCAGAGAACTACGTGCAGACTACGGAGCGCATCAGCGACACACAGGTCCTCTCCACCACGGAATACTACGACGGCTTGGGAAGACCCTTCGAGATGGTGGAACAAAAGAAGACTCCAGATGGAGCCAACCTGATACATCTCAAAGAATATGATGGACTAGGACGTGATTGGAAGACATGGTTGCCTGTCAAGGACGCCTCCGATTTCCTCAGCATTTCTGCGGCTCGCTCCCAGGGAAATAACCAATACAGGGATAGCCATGCCTTCTCCCTAACAGAATATGATGGAAGCCCACTCAATCGAATAAACACAGTGGAGGGAGTTGGAGCTGAGTGGACTAGCCATCCCGTAAAGAAAGACTATCTCGTAAACACCTCTAAATATCCGTTGAACTGCAAATACTACCGTGTATCCATGCAAGGACAGTTGCAAGACAAGGGGTATTATCCTGAGGGTAGGCTCTACGTTACCAAGACCACTGACGAAAACGGCAATGAGAGCTACGAGTTCAAGAACATCGCGGGCAACGTAATTCTCAAGCGTACCATCTGCTCCATCGATGAGGCAGCCGATACCTATTATATATATGATTACCGTGGAAACCTGGCATTTGTGCTTCCTCCCAATTATCAGGAGGAGCCGTCACTTGACCTCTATGCCTACCAATATAAATATGACGGACAGGGGAATTGCACATGGAAGAAGCTGCCAGGATGCGAGCCGATCTATATGAAGTATGACCTTAGCGGCAGGATGACATACTTGCAGGATGGTAATCTGAGGAAGAAAGGACTTTGGGAGTTTTGCGTCTATGACAAACTTGGACGATTGGCTGTACAAGGCACTACTGCATCTATAAGTGATGTCAGTAAAATCCATGTCTATGCGCTATACACGGGGGCAGGCATCCTGGACGGTTACCAGCTGAATGGCACTACGATTACCGCCAAGTCCCTGCTCATTACCAATTTCTATGATGACTATACTTTCATAGAGAAGCAAAACGCCTCAGAGCAGAGCATTTTGCATCTGAACGCAGCCCAAGCATTGGACGCTGCGTTTCCTTCCAACAGTTCCCCCAATGCTAAGGGATTCTTGACTGGGAAGAAAGTATATACATCAGATGGTACGAATAGACATGAAATCTCCTCTATGTACTATGGTTTAAAGGGAAGAGTGGTACAAACACATTCCAGCAACTTGCTTGGAGGAAGTGAACATTTCTACACCTCTTATAACTACATAGGTTCCCCTTTGAAAACCAAGCACATTCATAGCGCAAGTGGCAAGAAAGCCATACAGGAATGCTACGAATATGCCTATGATCATGCTGGAAGACAGACAATGGTTAGCTATGCCATCAATGGCTCCGCCAAAAGAGTATTATCAACAACTGAATATGACGATTATGGAAGAATTGCCAAACAGACATTATTGGGCAAAGAGTGCATCAACAACACCTACAACATCCGGAGCTGGAAGACTGAGATAAGTAGCAAGAACTTTACCCAAACGCTTGTCTATAACAAAGCAAATGGCTTTGTTATACCTGGAACCGCACAGTACAATGGCAATATATCAGCCATGAGTTGGAAAACTGGAAACAACATAGAGAAAGGCTACAAGTTCTCCTACAACCGTCAGGACATGCTGACCGATGCCGACTATGAGGAAGGAGAATTCTTATCGGACAACATAGGTCACTATGACGAAAGCCTGTCTTATGACAAGATGGGAAACATCCTGTCATTGATACGCTATGGTTTGAGAGACGACAACAAGTACGGGCTCATTGACAACCTTAGCTATGGCTACAACGGTAATCAACTTACCAAGGTTGATGATACGGTGAGTGGTCCATATCATGCAGGTGCCTTCCACTTTGTGGATGGTACGAAGGAGGCTACGGAGTATAGCTATGATGCCAATGGCAACATGGTGATGGACAAGAACAAGGGGATTAGCTCGATATCATACGACATCAACAACTTGCCACAGAAAATATTATATAATGATGGAAGGAAAGCTAGTTACGTATATGATGCTGAGGGAAACAAGCACTCCGTTCTATATACACTAACGGCAATGACCAACACATTGCCTCAGATGCCAGTCATGCAATCTGCCGATGCAGCATCAGCAAATGCAGTAAATGGGCAAAAGGTAATCAACTATTGCGGAAACATCATTTATGATGGTGATGAGACGATGGTACTGAATGACGGAGGCTATGCCAAGTATGACAAAGGCGGCAACCTTTCTTTCCATTACTATCTCAAAGACCATCTGGGTGACAACCGTGTTGTTGTGAACGAAAGCGGGGTTATCGAGCAAACCAACGATTACTATCCTACAGGTGCGTTGATGGGGAGCAGCACGAATGGCGATGTTCAGAGATATAAATACAACGGTAAGGAACTGGACCGAATGAACGGTTTGGATTGGCATGACTATGGGACAAGAAACTATGATGCGGCTATCGTTATTTGGAACACATTAGATAAGCTAGCAGAAAAAGATTATTCACATGTCCCTTATGTATATTGCGGTAATAATCCTACGCGATATCTTGATATAAAGGGGCTTGAAAAGCTAGACGCTCTATCGCAGAAAGATAGAAATTATAAAAGATTAGAGCCTGAAATAAAAAACTTTAAGGATGATCCAAATGTCATAAACATCTGGGCGCATGGGTATGATAATGGCAATAGTATTATTCTAAACAAAGAAGTAGTTGACAACGCTGAAAAATTTGAAAAATTTCTAGAGTCAAATAGCTTTATATGGAAAACTAGAGAAGGTAATGCACCTATAACAATAGTATTACATAGCTGTTCTGCTTCTAAGTTTGCAAAAGCTATATCAAATAGCAAGAAATTTGACAACGTGATTATTATTGCTCCAACGACTCCAGTTAATGTGCTAACCAAAAAGAATACCAAAAGTTATCTAGGCTCATACCTCGAAAACAACGGAATTTGGAAAAGTTATAAAGCTGGTAGAGAAATCAAATCGATGACATATGGGAAACATGACTACCCTGGCTCTATATACCCTAGAATAAAATTTAATTTAATAAAGGAACTATCTAATCATATAAATGTATGGAAAAAATAAAACTTGTATTAGGTATTTTATTGGGATTTGCTCTTTCATTTTTTAATGCTTATTTGCTTAAAAATAGTACAACAAAAACGGATGAGCAATATATTGTTACCAATAGCAGAGATGTATTCATATTGGATTCTGTAGAATTTAAACTTACCTCAGACTCTGTTCTTCTATATGGAAACGAAGATTCATATACAGAACTCTTATATCATTATGGAAGTATTCATAATGGTTCTAAAGAACTCTTATATTATGCATTAATCATGGCAGACAAATATTCTTATCCCGAAGCTTCTTATAATATTTTCGACGCTATTAAAGATTTTAAAAAGAACAACACTTTATTATTGTCTGAAATGATGAGATATTACTTATTGTATGGGGCAAAAAACGGAAGTTCAAGTTCTTGTTTTCAATTAAAGGAATATTACGAAAAAGGAATATTATTCGAAAGAAATCAGAGAAAAGCAAAATTCTATGAGAATAAGATAAACGAAATTTATAAGATAAAATGGACAAAATAAGAAATATGCATAATGTTGCCTTAGGCATCATTATAGGTTTGTTTTTGGGGGGAATTTTTCAAGCACGCCCTAAGTTTGAATGGAATTTGGGAGTAAAGCAACCAGTCAGCCCTCAATGGAATATTAACAAGATAAAATCTGCAATTATTAAAGAGAAGAGCATAAAAGATTATGAATTACTTAAAGAATTATCTGGCGGGCATTTAAAAAAAGAAGACATTTTCTATGGTTTACTTATGAATGAATATCACCCTAACGATACCATTTACAAAGACCTAAGAAATGTCTTGGTTGAAATCTACAATATCCCTCCAAAAGATACCATCACTTTGATGTGGGTTAAAAAGCTTGATGAAATGTACAAAAACAATAAATAAAGAAACAATTAATATTTGGGAATATGGTCCGTAAGAACCATAATAGCAAAAATATTTATAACAAAGAAATCAATTAGAATACAATGGAAGTAATGATATAAAAAAAAATAGAATGTCTGACATCAATATCAAATGAAGACGGCACTTATGTCATCGGCTCCCAACGATATTTATATGACAACAATGGCAATATTATCACGGAATACTCGTTAGATACTGAAAGAGCCATAGGTGAAAGCCATAGTAGAAACTCTAAAGGACATTAAACAATGGAAAAGTATATAATTATAACCGAATTTGGAGAGCAGCAAGATATAAGAGTGGGACTAAAATCTTGTAAAAACAAGTACAATCTTCTACTCTGTTGGGCAAAACATCTTTCTTATCCTTATATTGGTATTAAATCCAAGACGAAACTTATCGAAGATATAAAATTTGATTTGCGCGAATTTAAACAATATGTTATGAATGCCAGAAGTTATATGACGAATTTTTATAATGAATCATATCTAGTAAATGGCATCCATATAGAACTGTATGTCGTTAAACGTGAGCAAAATTGCGATTCTTCATTTTTATTTAAAATATTTGTTTTTTATAAGAATTGGGATTTCCTAGTGGAGAAAGAATACAACTCCCCATTTGATGCTTTAGTTGATAGCATAAACATAATACAATGGGATGAATTCTCACAAGAAGAGAAAAATGAGTTTGAAAAGGTTCTAAAATCGACAAGCCATGTAAATTGCGTTATTCGCAATTTAGTATGGAACTTCGAATGTTCCATACTTAGCAACAATTTAAAAGTATATATTGTGAAGTCATGAAAAAGATATTATTTATAGTACTCAGCATCATACTCTCCGCTCCAACATTTGGAGCGGATGGTAATCATCGTGATTACTCCCCAAAGTCACCAGAGGCAGCTGCCTTTGACAGAATATCCACCATTCCCGTGAGCAACTATACTGGCAGCTTGGCTTTCTCTATACCAATCTATACATTGGTGAGCGGCGACATCAGCCTGCCTATCAGCTTGGACTACCAAGGCAATGCCATACGAGTAGACCAAGAGGCTACTTGGGTTGGATTAAATTGGTTACTGAATGCAGGAGGAGCCATCACTACGACAACTTCCGCATGCTCTACACAATATGGAGAATCGTTTCAAAAAGATTGGGATTATTTTGCCAACAAACTGTCCATAACATACATTCCCCTGGATGGTGAGTTTCCACAAATGCGATACAAAATGGATGGATGCCACCCTAATTGGCGAGGTGGCCATGGTAAAAATTGGTTTAAGCAGACGCTAGAGATTGAGGGCAATAAGTACAATGACCTGTCTAGTCAATTGTATCATTTCATCCTAGACAACAAGGCTGGTGAAACTCCCACCTTCCATGCTAATTTCATGGGCAACAGTCTCTCTTATGTATGGGATAGGATGAAGAATGAGTTCTTCATTACGGGCCGTAACCAAAACTTTCAGATTACAGGATCCATCATGTCACCCACCATCATTGATGGAAAAGGAGTAAAATATTCCTTCAATGCAATGGAGGAGAGTAGTCCAGAGGGATATTTGGTTGACCCAGGAATGGTGTATCAGGATTATACGCTATTTCTTACAAAAATAGAGTCTCCCACAGGACATACCATACAACTCAGATATGTCGACAACGGTACAATAACCTCTGTATATAAAATAACAGAAAACTTATACAGCCATGAATATCCAGTAAATGCTATTGGTTCGAGCTATCGTGAAGTCAAGCAAGAAGGTTCAAACCTTCTGGATCGTAGCCTCTCACAATTATATCGGACAAAAGCTCTTCGTCTCTCGGAAATAGAATCCGACGAAGCATTGGTAAAGTTCATCCCATCCAAAGACTTTCGTAAGGATCTGGATGGGAACAGTCGCAAACTGTCAAAGATAGAAATCTACCAAAAGAATGGTTCTCAGAAAAAACTATTGAAGTCCTTTAGTTTCAGCTCCAGTTATTTTTCTAAAGTAACCACTGGAGGCAACACTGTAAAGGATTTATTTGACAATCTAGGCAACTCGTCCATTTACGACGGATGGTTTGCCTCAGATGACTTTATGTATTATAGGCTGCGACTGGACAGTTACAGCGAGGAGGACTCGAATGGCAAACAAGTGGCAAAGTACTCGTTTGGCTATAATAACGGGTTGCCTTGTAAGGCTTCCGCAGCCATTGATTATTGGGGATATTACAATGGGAAGGAAAACTTCAACGGTCGTTACCACACCCTTCTTCCAAAACATTGGGATGAGTTGACTTCAGACGTGGAAGATGGTTTCCCTAAAACGGTATATTTTACAGGTGCAGACCGACGTTTCTATGAAAGCTGTGCCTCTGCGGGAATGCTCTCTTTCATTACTTATCCGACAGGAGGAACTGCAAGTATCACTTATGAAGGGCATCGCTTCTCCAACTATAAGTATTTCGACGCAACAAAGACGACAAGCGGAAAAAGTTTCAAGGATGTGGACATCTACGCCACCAATCAAAGCTACGGAAAGGTTATCGGGGCATCATTAAACGAAAGTACGTTTAATATATCGGGTGAGGGGAAGTACAAGATGACCCTAAGCTACATGATATCCAACCTTGCCGAGCAGCCTTCCTGGCGATATATTCTAAGCAACCCTCTTCTGTTGTATCATTATAGCACCATTTATGACAGAAATGGTCCACATGAGGTGGTTAGTGCTTGTGATGTGCTGAGCGCAGTTCCAAGCGACACAGTGGGGACAAGAAACATAACAATATCAAGGACTTTAACTCTTTTCCCTGGGAAGTACAAACTGCAGATTGCTGGCGGGGCTTCATTAAACATTGGAGTGCGTCCCCAGCAATATTACCAGATAAGAGGCAATATCAAACTAGAAAAATCCACATATACATCCATCGGTGCAGGCATGAGGGTAAAGTCCATATCTGAAAATGATGGGAAAGGAAACTTTACTACGACAAAATATCGATATACCTATCCTGACTTAACTTCCTCAGGACGATTGTCAGTCCCAGCCATCTATGCAAGAAGAAAAATCTTAGTCTACCAAAATGGAAAGTATCAAGATGAAGGATTGAACCAGATAAAACCTGCAACAGCTAAAGAAATTCGCTATGCGGAAGTAAGCGGCAGCAATGCTGTTCCAGATGCGCCTGTGGTCAGCTATGAGAGGGTCACCATCAAACAGGAAAGCAATGGAACGACAAATGGTAAAGAGGTTTTTACTTACAGAAACAGACCTTGGGGCACCAATATGCTTACCTATTGCCGTCAAGTGCCCGACCCGAGAAATGGAATGTTGCTTTCTGATAGCGTGTTTGATTCCAAGGGAAAACTTATCAAGACAACAGATAACAGTTATAAGTGGAGATGTGTTGACTCCCGACTTCTAAGTGCGGTCATCGAGAACATCTACAGCGGGCCAAACGAGGTTACTGGTGGAAATGCTTTGGCGTCAGAAAATGCATATGCTGAAGCCTTAGGAGGAGGGTGCATGCAAATATATCTATATCCATCGGTCCAGTTCGCCTTGGTTTCTTCCAATTCCAGCCAAAAAGAATATCATGGTGATAACTGTGTTACCATAAAAACTAGTACCCAGTACGGACAGACCAACACCTTGGACTCCATCTCGGTCCAGAGTCAGTCTGAGACAGGAACTACCTTCACTACAGAAACATTCTATCCACAGAATGCTCTTTCCCAAGCCAATATGAAGACTTTGGCAGACAAGCACATCACTGAGATTCCCATAGAATGTCTGACATCAATATCAAATGAAGACGGCACTTATGTCATCGACTCACAACGATATTTATATGACAACAATGGCAATATTATCACGGAATACTCGTTAGATACAGAAAGAGCCATAACTAGGAGTTCGTTTAGTCTGTTAAAGGACAACTATGCCTTCTCCTCATTCAAAGCTAACGCTGTGCTTTCTTACAACTCGTCAGGGAAGCCTCGTGTGGTAAAGGAAAACAACTGCGATGTGGTCACCTATATATGGGGGTATTACAGCAACTATCCCATTGCCGTGATAAGAGGTGCGGACTATCCAGCCGTAAGGAATCTCCTTGGAGGCGACTCTGCCGTAAAAGCATTGGAAACAGCAGCCGCGCCAACTATAAGTGCAAGGGATTTACACAACAAATTGTCAAAGTTGGTTGGTTGTAGTGTCGCAACCTTCAGTTTCAGTCCCCAAATAGGGATGGTGGAGATGATTTCTCCGAATGGAGAATCTACGACTTATTCTTATGACGCTTTCTGCAGATTATCTGCCATCAAGGATCATAACGGCATCGTGTCCTCATCATTCAAATACAATTACAAACAATAAGCTTATGATGAATAAAGTTAACTTTCGATACTTGTTTTTGTTGGCATGGTTTACTGCCCTGTCAACAAAGGCCCAAGTGTCTTCAGAGAACTACGTGCAGACTACGGAGCGTATCAGCGACACACAAGTTCTCTCCATAACGGAACAGAACATTTGTAATCATACATATCATATAGGAGACAAGATTGAGCGTCAGCAAGCCACCTTCAAACATTTTGACCAAAAAGGAAAAGGTGCTATTTGGGACTTGACTGACATCAATCTATCTGACAATGTCTCGTGGTTGACAATCACCTCCAATCCCCATGATGAACATGGACTTATAATTAATGGACTCAATACCCGTTATTTTTGTCATCAAAACGACACTGGCACATATTTGGATGGCTATGAGAACAACCAATCGAAAATTAGCTACAAACTAACAGACTTGATTGCTCCGCCTAGTTTTGTACTTAACAGCATGGCAACGGGGTATTTCAATGGATATGCCATATATTCAGAGTCAGTATATTCTCGTATTTATGGAACATATGAATGCCAAGTTGATGGACTCGGTACAATGTTACTTCCATCAGGTGATACGATTACTGGTGTGACAAGGGTACATATCCAGAAACACACAGGACAACAATATCTCAAAAACATTGAGCATGCAAAGGCCTTACGCATGTTGGTTGACAGTGTTAACATCTACACACATGATAGCATCATACAACATCTTGCTGTGGATTCCAACCTGGTAGAAACAAACATATACAGATGGTATGCACAAGGGGAGTCTTATCCAATTTACGAAACCTTAGACTCTCATGTTAAGGGTAACAATATTGGATTTAAAGTAGCTTATTATTACTCTCCACAATCATTGAAAGACAATGAATACGAGAAATCAAGAAATATTTCTCAAAGAGAGAGAGCAAAAGCTACCTCCAATGGCCGTCCCCGTATTTCCAGACATGTATTTTCTAATGGTACATTTATTGATTATTCGGTAAACGTGACTTCCGATGGTAATGTAAATGTTGCCATGTTCTGCTCTTCAAGAGCAAAGATAGATTGTAATATCCATACCATTGACGGAATGATGGTATGCCAACAGAGTTTTAAAGAATCCAGCAAAAAGACATATAACATCTGTCTGCCTTTATCGTCTCATTCACATGGCATCTACATACTCAACATTTCTGTTAACGGACAGCAATTCTCAGAAAAGTTCATCTACAAGTAATCCACTATGAGTAGAAAAATACAAAGATTTATCGGAAAAAGCGAAAATATCACAATAAAAATGTTATTTATTAAAAAAAAGCATTACCTTTGCATGTACAAATAACAAGGAAATATGGACAAAAGTAAGTTTAGTCTATTAAGTAACATCAAATACCCTGAGGATTTGCGCAAACTGAGCATCGACCAGTTGCCACAAGTATGCAAAGAATTGAGAGAAGACATCATCGACGAGGTTGCCGTCAACCCCGGTCATTTTGCCTCCTCTCTTGGCGTGGTGGAAATAACCGTAGCCCTACATTATATCTACAACACCCCATACGACCGTATTGTATGGGATGTGGGACACCAGGCCTACGGACATAAGATATTAACAGGACGCCGCGACAACTTCTGCACCAACCGCAAGTTGCACGGCATCCGTCCATTCCCTACACCTTTAGAAAGCGAATATGATACCTTCGCCTGCGGACATGCGAGCAATTCCATCTCCGCAGCACTCGGTATGGCCGTTGCCGCACGCGAAAACGGAGATACCGACAGGCACGTGGTAGCCGTCATTGGCGATGGAGCCATGAGCGGCGGACTGGCTTTCGAGGGACTGAACAACGTATCAAGTACACCTAACGACATGCTCATCATCCTGAACGACAACGATATGAGCATCGACCGGGCTGTGGGCGGTATGGAGAAATATCTCCTGAACCTCGATACCAACGAGACCTACAACCGCCTCCGTTTCAAGGCATCGCAGTGGCTGCACTCCAAAGGCTATCTCAACGAAGACCGCAAGAAGGGCATCCTGCGCCTGAACAATGCACTGAAGTCGGCACTGAGTCATCAGCAGAACATCTTCGAGGGTATGAATATCCGCTACTTCGGACCTTTCGATGGTCATGACGTGAAGGAAGTGGCGAGAGTGCTCAAACAGCTTAAGAACATGAAGGGTCCTAAGCTGCTGCACCTGCATACCACCAAGGGAAAGGGTTACGAACCTGCCGAGAAGAGTGCTACCATCTGGCACGCGCCAGGCAAATTCGATCCGGAAACGGGTGAGAGAATCATTGCCGATACCAGTAACCAGCCTCCTAAATATCAGGATGTTTTCGGTGAGACGCTGCTGGAACTGGCTCTGAAGAACCCGAAGATTGTAGGTGTGACGCCAGCCATGCCTACAGGATGCTCCATGAACATCATGATGAAGGCGATGCCAAACCGTACCTTCGATGTAGGTATTGCCGAGGGGCATGCCGTCACCTTCTCAGGAGGTATGGCGAAAGACGGACTCATCCCATTCTGCAATATCTATAGTTCGTTTGTACAGCGTGCCTACGATAACATCATCCACGACATGGCACTGCTCAACCTGCCGGTTATCATGTGTCTGGACCGTGCCGGACTGGTAGGTGAAGACGGACCAACCCATCATGGTGCCTTCGATATGGCGGCTCTCCGTCCGATTCCGCATCTCACCATCGCATCTCCGATGAACGAGCATGAGTTGCGCAACCTGATGTATTCAGCCCAGTTGCCAGATCATGGCAGCTATGTTATCCGTTATCCTAGAGGCAAGGGGGTGCTCGTAGACTGGCGCAACCCGATGGAGGAAATCAAGACCGGTACCGGCAGAAAGCTGAAAGACGGCACCGATGTAGCCGTTCTTACCATCGGTCCTATCGGAAACGATGCCGCTCAGGCTATCGCTGAGGTAGAAACCGAAACCGGAATGAGCATCGCCCACTACGATATGCGATTCCTCAAGCCACTCGATGAAGACATTCTGAAAGAGGTGGGCGAAAAGTTCAGCCGCATCATCACCATCGAAGACGGCGTTCGTATGGGCGGTATGGGCTCAGCCGTACTGGAATGGATGAACGACCATGACTATCAGCCAAAGATGACCCGAATGGGATTGCCAGATGAGTTTGTGGAGCACGGAACCGTGGCACAGCTCAGAGAAATCGTGCATCTCGATAAAGAAGCAATCAAAGAAGCAATTAAGAAATGAAAATAATCATAGCTGGCGCATATGCCATAGGTACTCACCTGGCGAGACTCCTGTCACGCAGCAATGAAGAGATTACGCTCATCGATGAAAGCGAAGAGCGCCTGGCAAGCATTGGCTCCGACTGCGACCTGCTCACCATGCTGGGCAAGCCTACCAGTCTTCACATCTTACGCGATGCGGGGGTTGCAGATGCCGACCTCTTCATCGCCGTTACTCCGGTAGAAAGTACCAACATCACAGCTAGCATCCTTGCCAAGAACCTGGGTGCCAAAAGAACGGTGGCCCGCGTGGATAATCCGGAATATATGGATCAGCAGGCTCAGGAATTCTTCAAAGAATTAGGTATCAGCAAACTGATTTATCCGGAGATGCTCGCAGCCGTAGATATCAATAACGGACTGAAAATGAGTTGGGTACGTCAGCGCTGGGATGTGCACGACGGCGCACTCGTCATGCTCGGCATCAAACTGCGCGAAGGATGCGAGATACTGAACGAACCGCTCAAGAACATCAGCGGTCCTAACGACCCTTATCACGTGGTAGCCATCAAGCGAGGCAGTGATACCATCATCCCTGGCGGTAACGACGAGCTGAAACTCTACGACCTCGCCTACTTCATGACCACCCGCAACTACATCCCATATATCCGCAAGATTGTAGGCAAGGAGCACTATGTGGATGTGAAGAACGTGATGATTATGGGTGGCGGACGCACAGCCGTAAGAGCCGTGAAGAAGATGCCGGAATATATGGAATGCAAGATTATCGAGATGAGCGAGGAGCGCTGCGAATATCTCAACGATATTCTCGATGAGAACAAAACGCTCATCATTCATGGTGACGGACGTGACATTCCGCTGCTCGTAGAAGAAGGTATCCGTAGTACTCAAGCCTTCGTGGCACTGACCGGTAACGCCGAAACCAATATCCTGGCCTGTCTTACCGCCAAGAGAATGGGTGTGCGCAAGACGGTGGCTGCCGTAGAAAACGTAGACTACGTGAGCATGGCAGAGAGTCTGGATATCGGTACCATTATCAACAAGAAGATGATTGCCGCCAGCTACATCTACCAGATGATGCTCGATGCCGACGTGATGAACGTGAGATTCCTGATGAGCGCTAACGCCGATGTGGCTGAGTTTATAGCCAAAGAAGGTTCGAAGGTAACCAAGAAACCGGTGAAGGAACTCGGCATGCCTATCGGTGTAACCATCGGTGGACTGGTTCGCGGTGAAGAAGGAATGCTCGTTTCGGGTAATACACAGATAGAACCGGGCGACTCGGTGATGGTTTTCTGCCACAACATCAACATGAAGAAAATTGAGAAATACTTCATATAAGCGCGAAGGAGATAGAGACATACTTCATATATGATAAACAGAAAATTAATATATAAGGTTTTAGGGCAACTGCTTTTCATAGAAGCATTCCTGCTCTTCGTCAGTCTGCTGGTAGCTTTCTATTACAAGCAGGATGACATCTTTGCCTTCATTGTGGCAACACTTACCACCATCGGAGGCGGACTGGTGCTGAAATGGCGAGGACACGGAGCAGATAACTCAATGTCGCGCCGTGATGCCTATCTCGTGGTAACGCTCTCATGGATTGTATTCAGTTTCTTCGGAACCCTCCCCTTCATGATAAGTGGATACATCAACAACTTTACCGATGCCTACTTTGAAACCATGTCGGGATTTACGACAACGGGAGCCACGATATTAGACGATGTAGAATGCTTCCCCCACGGACTGCTTTTCTGGCGTTCGCTCACCCAATGGATAGGCGGTCTGGGAATCGTGTTCTTCACCATCGCCCTGCTGCCATCGCTTGTAGGAGGACAGACCAAGGTGTTTGCTGCCGAGGCTACAGGACCTATCAAGACAAAACTGCATCCCCGGCTTTCCACTTCGGCTAAATGGATATGGAGTATCTATCTGATGCTCACCATTGCCTGCATCGCATCCTACTACGTGGCAGGAATGAATCTCTTCGACAGTTTCAACTATGCGATGACCACTACGGCTACAGGAGGGTTCTCTACACATAACAGTAGTACCTCGTTTTTCCATTCGCCGGCGCTGGAATACATCTGTGCCTTCTTCTGCTTCCTGTCGGGTGTTAATTTCACCCTGCTCTATGCAGCCGTCATCAAATTCAAGATCAAAGATCTGTTCAAGAATTCTGAGTTTAAGTTCTATATGCTCCTCGTTACAGCCTTCACGGCTTTCATCATGGTAGAGCTGATAGCGATGCGCAACTACGATGTGGAACATGCCTTCCGCAGCGCCATCTTCCAGGTGGTATCATTCATCACCACCACGGGATTATTTAACGACGATGCTGCTGTGTGGCCTCACGTTACCTGGGTGGTATTGGCAGCCTGCATGTTCTTCGGAGCCTGCTCGGGCAGTACGAGTGGAGGTTTGAAATGTATCCGTGGCGTGATGCTGGTAAGAATGGTGAAGAATGAATTCCGCCAGATTCTGCATCCTAACGCCGTGCTGCCATTGAAGATTGATGGTGTGAACGTACCGATGCAGAAGCGTGTTACGCTGCTTGCCTTCCTCACCACTTATCTCATCATCTGTCTGGTGATATCGTTCACGATGATAGCCATGGGCATCGACAATACCAATGCCATCACCATCACCCTGAGTTGTGTGGGTAATGTGGGACCTACGCTGGGTACGGAAATCGGACCAACCATGTCGTGGAGCGAACTGCCGGATGTGGCAAAATGGTTCTGCTCGCTGATGATGCTCATCGGTCGTCTGGAAATATTCAGTGTGCTGGTTATCTTAACGCCAGCATTCTGGAGAGAGAACTAACATACCCAGAGGGGGAGTTAGAAAATAAAAGAGAAGTTGATATTTGAAGTAAGAAATACGCTTACTAGACTAAGTATATTTCGCACAAAAAGCGTTATATATAATAAGGTATAGGTTCAGCAAGAGCCTTACCCGAGAGTAAGAAACCGTACTTATGAGTACATTTATAAACTAAATACAGGTAAAAATGAAACCATTAAAATTTCAACCGCTATTAAAATCCACCATCTGGGGTGGCAGTAAGATTATCACTTTCAAACATCTCGACGTAAAGCAAGAGAATGTGGGAGAAAGCTGGGAAATCTCTGGAGTACCAGGAAATGAAAGCATCGTAGCCGATGGCGAGATGCAGGGCAAGAGCCTCAACGAGGTTGTTGCAGAACGGAAGGGAAGCTTCCTCGGAGAAGAGAACTACAAGCGTTTCGGCAATGAGTTTCCACTGCTCATCAAGTTTATCGATGCCAACCGCGACCTCTCTATCCAGGTGCATCCTAATGATGAAATTGCCAAGAAGCAAGGTAAGGAACGCGGCAAGACCGAGATGTGGTATGCGCTGCCATGCGAGCCGGATGCCAAGCTCTACAACGGCTTGAAGATGCAGATAACTCCTGAGCAGTACAAGGAGATGGTGGAGAATGATACCATCACTGATGCCCTGGCTCAGTATAACGTGAAGGAAGGTGACTGTTTCTTTATCCCAGCCGGCAGAATCCACACCATCGGAACAGGCTGTTTCGTTGTCGAGATTCAGCAGACCAGCGATGTTACCTATCGCATCTACGACTTCAAGCGCAAGGACAAGGATGGCAACTATCGCCAGCTCCACACCAAGGAAGCTGCCGAGTGCATTGACTACACCGTATTGCCAGACTATCGCCAGCACTACACTCCTGCCAAGAACCAGGGTGTAAGCATGGTGCAGTGCCCTTACTTCACCACAGCCGTTTATGATCTCGATGAGCCAATGACGCTGGATTATTCAGAGTTGGACAGCTTCGTGATTCTGATTGGCTTGAAGGGTGAGGCTAAGATTACCGACAACGAGGGTAACGAGATTACGCTCCAGGGCGGCGAGAGCATCGTAGTTTCTGCCAGCACCAAGACATTGAAGATAGAAGGAACCCTGAAGTTCCTGGAGGTTTTTTAAAGGTAAAAAAGTAAAAAGGTAAAAAGGTAAAAAGAGCCTGGCGGGATGTCATCTGCCTGCTTTCTTTTTACCCTTTTACCTTTTTACCTTTAAATATCCTTTTTACCTTTCCAAATACTTTTCCACATCCGCCTGTATCTTCTGGAATTCGGGAGAGAACTGGTAGAAGGTGTTCTTCTTCATCATCATCTTCACCTTGCCCAGACTATTCTCATAACATGCCATTTCGGTGCGAGCCTGCTCGGAATGGAGGGCACGGTCGCGGATTTCATTCTCCCTATCGTTGCGCAAAGCATCGCAAACGCTCTGGACGATAGGACTAACTACCAGGTCGAAGAGATGATGACCCTGTATATATAAATAGGTATTGCTCTCGTTTACACCCAGACTGTTGAGGTAAAGAGCCATTTCATCCAACTCATCCTTAAACTTCTTAAAGCGGCGCTCCAGCTGGAACAGCTTTGCCCGCACCTTCTTTCCCAAATAATCTATCGCCCATTTAGGATCCTGGATTCGGACAGAAGGCAACATGATGACCTTATCAAACTCTGCCATATCAAAATGCATCGACATCTTGCGATGACGCACATAGAACAGCATGTGCCATAAGAAGAGGGGCCAGATGGTACGGGAATAGGACTCAAGAAAACGCTCGAAATCGAAGATGCGACGGTCGTTGAGCGTCACCATCACACAGGTTTCGTGCAATCCTCTGGCATAACATTGGAAGTTTTCAATGGCATAGGCATAGGTATGGAAGATGTAAGGATTCTCCAACATCTGCTGGGAAGACTCGGTTGAGCCCTGACGCAGATAATCGTAATCGGCATCTACACAGGCTATCATATCCCTACCTACTCCCTTCAGCATACTGGAGATAGCAGCCTTCTTGCCTCGGTCTAAATGCTGGTTACGGGTAGGCAGCATGATATCAAAATAGCGTTTTTCATTCTCAAACTTTCCCAGTACAGAACGCCAGAAGAAGACATCATCGTAGCTCTCGACGTAAGCCACAATCTTGCGCCGAACCTTCTTCGAGGTCATCCTGTTGGCTGCCTCGAAGAACTGGGAATTGATATTATCGGTTAAACGTTTAGCCATAAGCTGAAAAAATCAACATTCAACACTTAACATTCAACATTACGAAATCGTAATATCATTCACATCCGTCACCCTATCGGTCCATCCATCCATGACCACAGCAGGACTGTGGGTGGTCATGATGATCTGGATATTCGGATTAAGCTGCAGCACCAGACCGATGAGCAGCTTCTGCCATTCGAAGTGAAGACTGATTTCCGGCTCATCCATAAAGAGGACGTATGACTGGTTGTCCTCCACCAGCACGGTGAGGAGGATGGCAAGAATCTGCTTCTCACCAGCCGAGAGCTGATAAGGCGAGAGCTGCTCGCCTATCTGGTTGAAGCGGATTTCGTTGGCAGTACGGATGATGGTCTTGCCGGTATCCTTGAAAAGATTATCTACCATATCCTGGAACATCTTCTTCGGTTCACTCAGTTTCTGAGCCTTGAAGGCTGCATCCGGTTCGCCACTCTGCAAGACGGCGATGATGCGGTTGCCGATGTTCACCTGGTAATCCAGATACTTGCGCTGCAGCTGGAAGAGCTGCCAGTCGAGTTCGGTAACCAGGGTAAGGTCTATCTTGTTGATCATCTCGGCATTCATCAATGGTCTATCTACCGAGCGGATTACATCATATCTAATCCACTTTGCCTCCTCCGGCTCCACCTTCAGATGCACACCTTTGATCATGTGACTAGGGAATTCACCGCCAGCCGCCAGACCCTTTACCACCTTATTTAATATAGTACTCTTGCCCACGCCGTTTACACCACTCAGGATATTGACACGGCGGTCGAGGTTCCAAAGAATATGTTTGGTACCGCTCCAGAGAGATTCAATCTCTATCTGTTTGATATAATCAGCATATTTCTGCATAAGAATAATCTCCTATCTTTAATAGTCAAGAACGGAAAAAGACTATTGTCTTAACTTCTTAACTCCTTTAAGTTTCAAAAAATATACCGCAAATATAGCAAAATTCCTCGAATTTTTGTACCTTTGCACTCGATTTTATTCAAAAATAGGAAGATTTAAATAGAAATAAGGAAAAAATGGATAACAAACGACCTCTTATCGCCCACCTGTGCCTCTTCTGTTCCGGCGCATTCTGGGGACTGATGGCTCCCGTAGGCAAGGATGCCATGCTTCACGGCATCGACGGCATCGACCTGGTGAGCTTCCGTGTATTGGGTGGTGCCCTCCTCTTCTGGATAGCATCATTCTTCACCAAAAGAGAACATATCCCTACCAAGGACATCATCAAGATGGCAGGTGCCGGCATATTCGGACTGGTATGCAACCAATGCTGCTATACCATCGGTCTGAGTCTCACCTCGCCAAGCAACTCCAGCATCATGACTACTTCGATGCCTATCTTCGCCATGATTCTCTCGTTCCTGATTCTGAAGGAACCTATCACCTGGAAGAAGGCTATCGGTGTGCTGATGGGATGCAGCGGAGCCTGTATCATCATCCTGACGAGTGCTACGGCTGGCAATGCTAAGGTAGGAAATATCTGGGGCGACCTGCTCTGCATCTCGGCACAGCTTTCGTTCGCTCTCTATCTGGCACTCTTCAAGCCGCTGGTTCAGAAGTATTCGCTCTTCACGGTGAACAAGTGGATGTTTACCTGGGCAACCCTCTTCATCTGGCCTTTCACGATAGGACACGTATCGGACATTCCTTTCGCCCAGGTTCCGATGAGCACCTGGTGGGAAACGGGCTACGTCATCTTCTTCGGCACTTTCCTGGGTTACATCTGCATGATGATTGGTCAGAAGACGTTGCGCCCTACCGTGGTGAGTGTATATAATTATGTGCAGCCGCTGGTATCGGTTACCGTGAGTGTTATCGTGGGTCTCGCCGTATTCAAGGGTATGCAGGCGATTGCGGCCATCCTCATCTTCTCCGGTGTATGGCTCGTGGTAAAGAGCAAATCAAAAAATGATATCGACAAGCACGACCACAGTCTGGCTTACGAGAAAAGACATGCTTAAAAGATATAATGTCGATTTATAAAACTGAAACTGTCCCCATCTGAGATAACAGATGAGGACAGTTTTTTATATAAGAAAAGAAGATCAGCAACCGAAGTAAACCATCAGTCCGCCCAATACGATATAAAGCAGGGCGTATGGGATGGCCGAGCGGAGAATCTCTCCATCCTTTCCCTCCATATCGCAGGCTGCAGTAGCAATGGCGATGCTCTGCGGACTGATCATCTTGCCACCCGTGGCTCCCGTGGTGTTGGCAGCAACCAGCCAGTTTTCCTGACCACCCTCCATACCAAAGAATGTGCTCTGCCCCGTCATACCCAACTGATTGGCAACATGAGCCTGGAGCTTGGCAAAGAGGATATTCGAAGAGGTATCAGACCCCGTAACGAAGGTTCCGATGGCACCAATCATCGGCGCAACCAGAGGATAGAAATCTCCCGTTACTGCCACCAGTCCTGAGGCGATGGCAGTAATCATTCCCGAATAGTTCATCACACTTGCCAGGGCTATCAGCGAACAGATGGTCACCACCGTCTTACGAAGATTCACCGTGGTACGGGCAAAAATCACCATCAATCTCTTGAGGCTCAATCCCTGAATCAATCCACCAATCGTAGCACCTAGGAAGAGCATCAGTCCTGCATTGGAAATCCAGCCAAACTTAAAGGTGCTGTCGAGCACAGGCAGATGAACCGCACTCACCAGATGACTTTTGAGGAAAGCATTGACCGGAGGACAGAGTGCTCCGGAAACCAGGATAAATATCAATATAAAAAGGTAAACGCTCCATGCCTTCAGGCTTTCGGCAAGCGTAAAGGTTTCCTTATCCTGCACCTTGCTCTTTCTGGCAAATACCTTGGCGTATGCGATGATGGCGATAATGGCTGCCAGCGAACCGATGATGGCTGGAGTCTCCGAACCGAGATAATAGCCGCAGACAAACTGCACTACCACGGAAATCACTCCCACCCAAAGGGCGATGATGAGATTCTTGATAAGATTATGCTTATCGGTAAGCGTCAGGATAATAAAAGGCAGGATGATAAAGAGAGGTGCCAGCTGGATAATGGCGAAGGCCGAAGTCTCGCAAATCTGTGCCGCCGAAGCCGATCCGCTTTCAGCCACCTCATTGCAGAGCGTAGTAACCGGTACACCCACAGCACCAAATCCCGTAGCCACGGTATTACCAATCAGGGATACCAGAGCCGAGAACATCGGTTTGAATCCGAGTCCGATGAGGATGGCAGCAGGTATCGCCACCGCCGTTCCGAAGCCCGCCATACCCTCGAGCAGTCCGCCGAATCCCCATACGAGGAGCAGCACGAGCAGTCCCTTATCATCGGTAATCGATGTAAACTGCCTCTTGATCACCTCTATCTGCTTGCTTTCCACGAGGATATTATAGCTATAGATAGCCATCAGGATGATGATGAGAATCGGGAATACCGCCTTCAGGATGCCTTCCACCACCGCCCATCCCGTCAGGGCGATCACGCTATCCTCCGCATGTTCCGGGGCTATCATGCCTAGCGGCGAAGCTGCGAAGAGAGCAAGCAACACGGTAATTACGAGCGTCAGCAAGGCGCTTTTATGACCTGCCATCTTGAAGCCGAGCATCAGGATGAACAGCAACACGATGGGAATAATAGAAACAATTGATGCCATAAGCCATTCAGTTTTTTAATGTTTTCGATTGCTAAATTTTATGTCTATGACTGCAAAAATAACATTTTTCTTTGAAAAAAGAAAGCATTATTTGAAAAAATCTCTTCTTAGATGTCCGATTTTTCAATTTCATACGTCTATAGAGTGTAAAGGTTATGAGAACAGAAGAATTCAACCATATTATCCTACCGATGCGCAGCGACCTGAAAGAGTATGCGCTAAGGTTGACTGAGAGTGACGACAATGCCGAAGACCTCGTGCAGGAAGTCATGCTTAGGCTGTGGGACATGCGCCATGACATCAAGGCAGAAGATAACCTCAAGGCTCTAGCCATCACTATCATGCGCAACAAGTTTTATGACCAGTGCCGACATGAGGAGCGGAACTTCACCACCGACAAGGTAATGGAAGTACCCATAGAAGACCGGCGGGCAGAGCAACGGGACGAGGTAAACCTCATCAGACAGATAGTGGCACAGCTTCCGCCCTTGCAGCAGCAGATATTCCGCATGAAGGAGATAGAAGGCTATACTGCCGATGAAATCATGCAGATAACGGGATGCACTGCCGATAATCTCCGAAAGAATCTCTCCAGAGCCCGACTCAAAATCAGAGAGACCTATATGAATATCGTGAAACAAAACAGAACAAAATAAAGAAGGAGGAAAGAATATGAACGATAAAATAAAAAGAATCGATGAATTCAAGGATATCGATGAATTCAAGACGATACAGGACTTGCTCGACAAGTATATGGATGGTGCCACATCCAATGAGGAAGAGGCAACGCTCAGAAAATATTTCGTAGAGCATGGCAATGATATTCCTGAAGAATGGGAATCCTATCGCGCCCTCTTCAGCTATATAGGATTCGAACAGATGAATCTTTCTCAAATTCTAAAAGAAGAAGAGAAGGAGGAGGATTTCGAAAAAAAAGATATCGAGAAGGAAGAACTCCCAAAGAAGGAAGCTTCTCGTAGCAGATGGCTCAAATATTTCGGCACTTCTGTGGCAGCCGCCGCTATCATCGCATTCCTGATTGTGGGCATCCAGAAGATAGCCCAGCCTCAGCCTGAATGTTATGCGGTTATCGATGGAAAGGTTTATACCGACCAGGAGTTCGTTCATAACGAAGCCCTGGATGCCCTGGAAGATGTTTCGGCAGATTCCGAAGATCCATTCAGTGCCCTGGATATGATGAAACAATAAATTCATCTTTTAGATGAAACAATCATTCAAACTATAAAGTATAATATATATAATAAGGTATAGAATATGAAACGATGCAACTTGATAAAACGCTTCTTCATCGGACTGCTTCTTATCGTGGTAGCCTCGATTTCGGCTAATGCCCAGGAGGGACTATACGTAAAAAGTATATTCCAACGCTTCGGACACGCCAAGGGATGCAAGATGGTTACGATGCAGAATGCGCAACTCAAAGGTTACAGGCTCAAGATATACAAGAGCCTGGTATATAAGAACCATGCCACGGAAATAGCCCACTATCTGAAGTCCGACCGCAAGGCTGCGAAAAAGATCAGAGAGGTGGTGGAAAATGGCAAGATGGTGAGCGGCTATTACATGATGACACCCTTGAGCAATGGCAACAACCGCTTCATCCTCTTCAGTAACCCGAGTAAAAGCAAGGGAACCGTGATTTATATCGAAGGCGACCTATCGCCCGAAGATATCATGCAACTCTGCTATTCCAGAAGATAGAAACTACATTTTCCTTCAGGAATCCTCTCTATAAGAATAAGAAACAACATAAAATATAGTATTATGAATATCAAAAACGTAATGATGATGGCTGCCATGATGCCAGCCGTCGCCCTTGCTGAAACCAACAGCAACAGTGCACCAGCCTCTGTAGAGGCTAACGACACCACAATCAGAGTGAACGACCAGAACATCGTCATCAAGCAGGATGGTGAACAGACTTCTGTGAAGATATATAAGATGAACGGCAACGAGATGACCAAGATTTCCGAAACCCAATTCGTAGATGGTCAGGAAGTAGAAAAGGTATTTGTCACCTCGCCTTTCATCCCTCAGACCCTGAGCAAGCGCAAGCGCAGTCTGGAGAGTCATTATCCAACCTTCTTCTTCGGCTGCAGCCAGTTGCCAGGCAGCAGGGGAAGCATGGGAGGCAACAACGAGATGCACAGTCGCGACTCCAAGTCGTGGGAATGGGGCATCACCCTCACCAGTCTCTGCTTCCGCCTTTCCAACGAAATGGCACTCACCTCCTCTCTCTCCATCGGACAGGTACACCACCATTTCAAGGACAATTATGTATTAAGCACCGAAAACGGGGTATCGACAATGACTCCGATAGATGGCGAGACGCTGAAGAAAAGCTATATCAGCTACAATGTGCTCCGCCTGCCTATCATGCTGGAGTGGCAGAAGCGCATAGGATGCCATGATGCATTCCTGGCGTTAGGTCCATCGGTAGAATACCGCTGGCACGAGCATTCCCGCTACTTCATAGGCAAGCACAAGCATACCGAAACGGGCGATATCAACCTCAACCCTATCGGCCTGAACCTGGAAGCCCGTGCCGGCTACTCAGGAGTGATGCTCTACGCCCGTGCCGGAGTAACCCCGCTGCTCAACAAGACCAAGGCTCCCGAGTGCTACCCGATGACCATCGGCTTAGGATTTAGACTGTAATTTCTCTCAAAAAATCGAAAAAAACACCCGAATACCACAAACGTGGTAGCAGGAATACTACTCATATGCTATTTCAGAATCCAAAAAATCGCCGTACCTTTGCAGCGTCAATCAGAACAAACAGTCTGATGCCAATCATGACTGGATAACTGGGCGACAGATTTATATAAATGAATAAGATTGAATATTAACGTAAAATTAAAGAAAGGACATAGATTATGAGTACAGAAAAGAAACTTCGCTTTGAGACACTTCAGTTGCATGTAGGTCAGGAAAATCCAGATCCAGCTACCGACGCTCGTGCGGTGCCTATCTACCAGACCACAAGTTATGTATTCCGCAACTCTCTGCACGCTGCCGATAGATTCGGACTCCGTGACGCAGGTAACATCTATGGTCGCTTGACCAACTCTACTCAGGGTGTATTCGAAGACCGTGTAGCTGCCCTCGAGGGTGGTGTAGCAGGTTTGGCTGTCGCTTCTGGTGCTGCAGCAGTTACCTACGCTCTGCAGAACATCCTTCAGAACGGCGACCACATCGTAGCTGCCGACAATATCTACGGTGGTACTTATAATCTCATCACTCATACATTATCCACACAGGGTGTCAGCTACACCATCGTGGATCCTCGCAACTTCGAGCAAGTAGAGACTGCCATTCAGGACAATACCAAGGCACTCTATGCAGAGACCTTCGGAAATCCGAACTCTGATGTAACCGATATCGATAAGTTGGCAGAGATTGCTCATCGCCACAACATCCCATTGATTATCGACAACACCTTCGGCACCCCATACCTCATCCGTCCTATCGAGCACGGAGCAGATATCGTGGTTCACTCAGCAACCAAGTTCATCGGCGGTCATGGTTCATCTCTCGGTGGTGTCATCGTAGATGGCGGTAAGTTCGACTGGAAGGCAAATGCCGACAAGTTCCCTACTCTCGCTAAGCCAGACCCATCTTATCATGGTGCCGTATTCGCAGATGTAGCCGGAGCAGCAGCCTTCGTAACCCGAATCCGTGCGGTCATCCTTCGTGATACCGGTGCAACCATCTCTCCATTCAATGCCTGGATTCTTCTTCAGGGCTTGGAGACATTGAGCCTCCGTGTAGAGCGTCACGTTCAGAATGCATTGAAGGTGGTAGAGTATCTGGAGAACAATCCTAAGGTGGCTAAGGTTAATCACCCAGCCGTTCCTTCTCATCCAGATCATGAACTTTACAAGAAGCTCTTCCCTAACGGCGGTGGTTCTATCTTCACCTTCGATATCAAGGGCGGCGAGAAAGAGGCATGGGAGTTCATCGACCACCTGCGCATCTTCTCTTTGCTGGCTAACGTAGCCGACGTGAAGTCACTGGTTATCCACCCAGCAACAACCACCCACTCTCAGTTGAGCCCAGAGGAGTTGGAGGAGCAGCACATCTATCCTTCTACCGTTCGATTGAGCATCGGTATCGAGAACATCGACGACCTGATTGAGGCACTCGATGAAGCATTTACTTACGTAAAGTAAAATTATTAATGATTTAAATTAGAGTACAGTTATGGCAAAGATATATAAGCAGATTACTGATTTAATCGGTAAGACCCCATTGGTAGAATTGGGTAAGTATTCAGCATCCAAGGGTTTGGAGACTCCTGTGATTGCTAAGGTAGAATTCTTCAATCCTGGCGGAAGCGTAAAGGATCGTATCGCTCTCGCGATGATCGAAGACGCTGAGCAGAAGGGCATTCTGAAACCAGGTGCCACCATCATTGAACCAACCAGCGGTAACACGGGTGTAGGTCTGGCTCTGGTATCAGCCGTAAAGGGCTACCACCTCATCCTCACCATGCCAGAAACCATGAGTGTGGAGCGCAGAAACCTGGTGAAGGCTTACGGCGCTGAAGTGAGATTGACCAGCGGCAAGGACGGAATGCCTGGCGCCATCAAAGCTGCCGAAGAACTCTGCGATTCCATTCCGGGTTCCGTGATTCTGGGACAGTTTACCAACCCAGCCAATCCTACCAAGCACTATGCCACAACTGGACCAGAAATCTGGGCAGATACCGATGGCGAGATTGATATCTTCGTAGCCGGTGTAGGAACAGGCGGAACCATTTCGGGTATCGCCAAGTACCTGAAAGAGCAGAATCCAAACGTGAAGGTGATTGCCGTAGAGCCTGCCACATCGCCTGTATTGAACGGCGGACAGAGCGGTCCTCACAAGATTCAGGGCATCGGTGCCGGTTTCATTCCAGAGACTTACTCTTCAGAATATATCGATGAGGTATTGGATATTCAGAACGATGATGCTATCAAGGCAGGTCGTGACCTGGCTCAGACCGAGGGTCTGCTGGTAGGAATCTCATCAGGTGCCGCCGCCTTTGCAGCCACCGAGATTGCGAAGCGTCCTGAGAATAAGGGCAAGAAGATTGTAGCCCTCTTGCCAGATACCGGCGAGCGTTATTTGAGCACTGTACTCTACGCTTTCGAGGAGTATCCATTGTAATTCACAATCGGATATTTTCTGATGGAAGCAAAATCTATCATAATTTCCCCAACCAGCTTTCCCATAGCAGGTTGGGGATTTTCATTTTTCGGAACTTCATATATATTTGCAAATGCGATACCACCCCAATTCCTTCTACAACTTGCGAGAATCGAGTATAAATTCTAGCCTTTATCATTTAAAAGATTACCACTTTGGAGGCGCCACGACAAAAACAGTAATTTGTGGATCTCTACTTCCGAAAGCTAACGGAGGCGGAGAGAGGGGAATTTGTGTCTGAAGCCAAAGAGCGATACCAAACATCTTCTGCTCTGTTCACGGTGACACGGTGACACGATGACACTAGTTTTTCAACTTTTCGCCTCGCACGCGGGCAGGCAGGAACTTTCGGCTTGATTTTTCCTGCCTGCCCGCGCGAGAGTAAATCTTCAGAAATCACTGTCATAAGTGTCACCCTGTCATCCAGAAGCAGGTTACTTCCGAATCAAAAGTCAAAGACTTACGGTGCAAAAGTCAGGGACTTACGCCCCGTAATCCCCTGGCTTACGAACCGCAATCCAATCATAAAGCCCTTAAAAATCAAACAAGCCAGGCATTTAGAAGTGATACCAAGCAAGGCATGTAAAAGGGCTTACAAACACCAGAGCAAAGAGAATCTATGAAAAAGTATGAGCAACTGTGAGCAAGTATGAGCAACTGTGAGTTGCCTCCTCACCGATTTCGTATCTTTGCATTGTGATTCAGAGATACTCAGCGGTTCCAATCAGCAAGCTATAGTAAGGCGTCCCCATAGCAAGCTATCCCCAGGCGGTCCCATCCCGCACACCCATGGCAAAGACCGCTTTGATGTGATTTGATAGCCAACCTGCCAGGTATTAAAAAGAGAGTGGATTTGCGACAACCAGTTCCTACATAAAATAAAGTATAATCTCGGGGAGGAATGAGTTTGAACCAATCGTCAAAGTTTAAAGAATACTAAAAGATTCTCTTTCGCTTGAAAATTTCTTTTAAAATGCCTATATTTGCAATGCCGTTAGTAATGGCGGCAGACATAAAGAGGTAGCAACTACGCTTAGTTCGGACTGAGAATCTGGACAGTTCGCAGTACACAAGAATGACAGTTCCAGTTGTTTGCCCCAATATGTATACTCATATCCATCCCGCTTCTGTGGGATGGGTATCTCTATTTAGTTAATTTTGCAACCGAATTATCAACCCAGTCTGAGTAACATGGATTCATATTCTGGAATCATCATAGAAGAAAGTAGAAGGTCTGAGCAATTTTCAGACTTTACTTCCATACATTGCAAAGGTTTCAACCTTCTTTGCAAGGCAAAGCGCTATGGCAGATGGTGGGTACTCAAAGGATTGAAGGAGCCATATCGCCAAGACGAAAACTACAAGAACCTGCTGCACAAAGAGTTCGATATCCTCATATCCCTGCAGCATCCCAACATCGTATCAGCCTACAGCATGGAAGAAATACCGGAAATGGGTATCTGTATCGTAATGGAATGGATAGATGGTATCACGCTGGAACACTGGAGCGGTAGGAAGACTGAGGGAGAAGCTATTTTCCTCCAGCTACTTGATGCCGTACACTACATCCACGCCAAGCAGATAGTACACAGAGACTTAAAACCTTCCAATATCATGATTACCCATAACGGAAATCATGTAAAACTCATCGATTTCGGACTTTCAGATACCGATGACTTTGCCATCCTCAAACAGCCTGCCGGCACACCGGGCTACATCTCACCTGAACAGATTGTATCCCAACAGGCAGACATCCGCAACGACATCTTCAGCATCGGTTGTATCCTGGAAAAGATACTTCCAGGCAAACCCTATACTGCCATCATCAAACGATGTAAGGCTCCCATAACCCAGCGATATGCCAATATTGACGAACTCAAAGCCGATTTCATGGCTCGCAGAAACAGCCATCCATCCGGTATCAAGCGTATCGGAATCGCAACTTTGGTCTGTATCATCTTATTAGGTTTCATCAGTTACCCATTACTGCATCAGCCGGAGAGGAGCATAAACACTACCCCTGAACATACCGAAGCCAAGAAGGATACATCCATCCGCCAGCAAACCAAGAAGCCTGCCCCACTTTCCAATGGCCAGAAATCCTTGCAGCCAACAGCTACCGAGCCATTTTCTGCATCACAGGCACAAGCCGCCGAACTCCTATCCGAAGGCAAGAAGACAATCGACAAGATGTGGAAGGAATCCGGCATAGACACCATCCGGTCTGTTGAGAAAAAGAGCGAGGCATTCTATCAGTTTGTAGATAAGAGTAATGAATTCATCACAACGACTTATCCGCAGACATTCTCTAGAGACATCGCTGGCAGCAAGAAGACCGATATAATCTACGAGCTGTCCTCTTATACCACTGAGAGATATGTGAAACCCACCTTGTCGGGATTTCAATCTTCCAAATAATGCTCTACGATGATGCCGTTCTTCTTACCTATGACGTAAGTAACCGGTTCATCATCTCCATGTTTCCAAGCATGGAGATAAGCAGGCTCATGATTGATAAAATGATGGCACTCAAAAGTATCATCTTTCGCCAATCTGGTATTTTCTGATGATACCACCTTGAAACTTCCATTTCCCTGATACCTGATGATGCAGGTTCTGTCGGGCAGCCAGGAAAGTTTGAGCATCTGTCCCTCATAAAGATCATCGCATGAGATTTCCTTGCCGATAACCATCTGGCTCTGCCGTTCTCCCGTCCCTTGCGACAATCCGAACTCCTCAAAGTCTGCATAACCGAGAAAATTAGCCAGCACATTCTTGGTAAACTTACTGGCAGAAACCCCTTCGCTCACGTATCCCCAGAATCGTCGCAGCGTAGAGGCACTCACCCTTTGCTGGGTACGTTCCTCCACCTTTTCGCTCAACCAAGCGAAGTCGCGAGGCACAACCATCTTACGCCCCACCATTTTTTCTATCATTTCACGTAATATCTGTTCCATGCTGCAAAGATACTGAAACAAATCCAGCCAACACACAAAAAGCCAATATTTCCACTAAAAACACCTCATATTTTGAACTTGGAACGGAATGGAACGCTGAAAAAGCAGAAAAAACACCTATTTTTGCAAAAAAATCAGCCTTAATTCCGCAACACTTTGATTTAACTTTATTTATAAGTTCCTGAGCAACAAA
>OMBQ01000121.1_pt1 | contig 98054 bp, 96 predicted proteins | sample 1674311 | NCBI WGS metagenome assembly OMBQ01 (sample SAMEA103958160, study PRJEB25191) | human gut metagenome | biome: human-associated habitat [ENVO:00009003]; feature: intestine environment [ENVO:2100002]; material: feces | place: Germany | collected 2013/2015 | reverse complement strand
GGGGCTTATGTCCCTTTCTACCTTTTTTAAAACTTGATTATATGAAGATATTATAACATATAGTATCTTCTTTTTTTGAAGGGGTTTATGTTCCTTCCTACCTTTATTAAGCCTCTGATTTTCAGGGGCTTATAATGAGGGAAGGGGCTTATACCCCTTCCTACCTTTTTTGCTCCTCACAGTTGAAGCACTATTTCATCATTCATACATCAAATAGATGACATTTTTTCCCTCAAACATTACACCAATGTACCACTTAGGTAGACAACTGATGAACAATAGTAGTCATTTGTCATTGAACACAAGCCATTAAATTGTGTTAAACAAGAACTAGTATACCAATAAATAAGATAATAAAGACTTTTGACCAGCTTAACATGTACAAATAGTGGTTGACAATAGTATCAAGCTATCCGAAAAATGTGTATTAGATATGGTGTGTTAAACATCAAAGTTAGTATGTGAGGTGAACCATCTGATACATCAAAAAGTAGAAAGCAGCATCGAGCTAATTTGGTTAAGAAGATACCTGATGTGAACATATAGCATTGCAACAAGTCTTTATATAAACTATAGGCTAATTAGCTCAATTGGTTAGAGCATCCTTGCAGAGTAAAGGAAGGTTAGGAGTTCAAGTCTCCTATTAGCCTCAAAACATTAACCCATTAATACATTAATCATACGAGAAAGAGACTAAACAGAGTAGCTGTTGCTAGTAGCAGCAACTACTCATCATCAAGAAGAGCACACATTGATTACTTGACAGAACAACACAACAAGAATAGTGTTGCACTACTTGCTATTACAAGTAAACCAAGAGCAATTGATGACTTACAACAATTTGAGTTACACATACAACAAGAGATTAAATCCTTTAGAGAAAGGAGACAAGCATGAAAACTATGAAGGATTTCAAGCAAGAACATCTTACCAAAGAGTATGCTAAACTCAAAGGATTACTCAAAGGAAAACTAAGTAAATAACATACTAACAGGAGCATTATCAAGTACATTAACCATTGATTGATAATCAGCACATCATATGCTCCTGTTAGTTCTTTAAACCCAATAACAAATGAAAGCAATAAGATTAATGTTATGGTTATCACTGATAGGTGTTGCCATGATGACAACAATAGTATCATGCAAGGTTCAATCACAGCAAGAAGACAAACAAGATAGTTTAATATGGGAGAGTGCATCATTCTTCCCATACTATATTATCACAATGAAAGAGTCACACAACAGTCTTGGTGAATCTTGCTACTGGCTCATTTATGATGACCTTGATGCAGGTTTTGACAATGAAGTTGTATCAATGGATGAAGAAACATATCATATAATACATGATATGTGGAAGACATCCATGAGATGCAATTCACATTATGCTAACCAATATAATGCTGACCTTCTAAGGATGATGGAGGATTATGAACCAATCATCTATAACAACAATGGTACAGCAGTCCTATTATTAAGTGATAAAGATTGAATTATGTGGTTAATATTAAGGGGTAGGACAAGTAGTATGTGAATATAGCTTGTCCTTTATTTAATCATTTAAGACAACATAATTATGAAAACAATATGTGTACATAGAATAAATAGCAATGGATTATCAGTTGGAGGAGATGAATATTATTGCTATGATGAGAAAAGGTACAATCTTAATGAGTGTGATATCATATGCACTAATAGAAGTACTTTGCCTTTTGTAGTACAATATGTTAGTATTCTTACAAGTAGTGGGGAGAATATTAAAGTGCCAAAACTGACTATATTCAGTATAAATGGAGTCGCTACCACTAGTACATTTAATAATAATAATATGGAAACAAGAACAGTCAAAGTATCTATCGAGCAAGCAAGATGCTGGTTCAATGGTGATAACAAAACACTGAAAGAACTGGCATTAACAGTATATTCAGAGCAGGAGTTAGCACTCTCTTATGAGTCTATTAAGTTGCAGTTAGGTGATAATAATCTCACTACTACTTGTGTTACAGTTCCTTATGAAGAACATGATAAATTTGATGTTAATGCCAAATTATCTTTAATAGCTAAATACTTCAATGGTGACTGAAGGAAAACTGACTGTAACAAGGGATACTTCATTGGTAAATCAAGTAAAGGATTTACCACAAGTAGAGATATGGGAAACTGTCTTGGTATTTGTGTACATGAGACTGTAATATATGCAGGTATTGTGTACTTCAAGGATGAAGAAAGTGCTATCAAGGCATTCAAGATGTTGACAGAGCTTGACAAAGAGATTCTTTTTTTAGTTAAACATAAGTATTTTAATGGTTTTAAGTAGCATTGTCTGTGAAGATAGTGCTACTAAATGTCTCCATAGTTCAGTGGATAGAATAAGAGTTTCCTAAACTCTAGACACTGGTTCGAGTCCAGTTGGGGATACTATTATTAATCCTTTAATATATTAATCATTATGACTAGAAATAAATTTACATCAGAGGAAGATAATCTGATTGTTGACAGAATCAGAAGAAATCCTTATAATCTTAAAGCAAGATTTGAGGAAATAGCTGAAGAATTAGGTACACATCCTGCTGTATCTATTCAAAAGAGGTATTACAGACATCTCAAAGGAGTATGCTTTGTATCTATTGGGTCTGATTCTCACTTGGTTAATAGAAAGATAACCAGAGGAGGAGCTAGAGCTACTAAGACTAGTCCTGTTCCTAACAAGGAATCTAAGTGGAAGAGGATAATCAGAATCATATTCAATATAGACTAATAATGAGAGAATATCAATATTATGGTTTGTTTCTTACTCAAGGTAGTAGGGACAAATTAAGGAGATACCTCATAGACTCTCCTTATCAACTTGCTTTTCTAAGGTCAACAAAGGAATATTTAGACCATTGTACATTGTTACATGTGAGTCAGGAAAAAGACCATGTTGACCTCAAGAAGCTGTTAGATGAGTTATGTATTAATACAACTAAGCATGCACTAGTAGTTAATGCTGTTGGTATGAGTGATAAAGCATTAGCTTTTAGAGTAAGTATGCCACAATTAAGCTCGTCAAGAACAGGAGAATTAAAGTTTATTCCCTTATGTGCTAATAGAACTCCACATATTACTATATGTACATTTGGAGATGGTAAACCTCAAGACAGTAACAACATTACTAAATGGACAGAGATTGAACCTATGTGTATCACTACATTAATACATAAAGTATAATGACAAGAGATGAATACCTTAAAGCAATAATACTGTGTACTTATGGTCACCATAAGGTAAGACAGAATAAACATGGAGTATGTTGGTGTGTAAGATGTGGTTTACTTATTAACAGTACTCTTGCATTTGAGCCACTTAAAGAAACTGATAAAATGATAGTCAAATGGAAGAACAAATAGTATCTCTGAAAGTAGCTAAGCTATTGGAAGAACACAACTTCTGTAATGGTAGTTCTCACTATTACAGTAACATTTTCTCTGAACAGTTACATAAGAATGATGATGGAGTTCTCTATCTTAATGGTTTGGATGTAAACTATATTGAAGCACCTACTCAATCATTAGCACAATGGATACTTCTATTCTAACAGAGGCAAGCTTATCTTATCAGAAGGGTTACACTCTCAAATAAGAAGAATTTGTGCTCTAATCAATAATGATTAAGAGAAACATTAAGCTAGATATTATAGATGGAATATCTTGTTTACCTTGGTATAAAAGACTATAGTTTAAACCTGAATATATTAAATAATGAAAGTATTACAGAAAAGAAAAGGAGTTGTGTTCATGCTGATAGCTGAATGCAAAGGTAGCAAACTTAAAATGTGGAAATAAATGGAACTGATAACTGTATTAATTGAGTTTATCCTGTTAGGTATAGCAGGTGGACTATTAGGTATATTCTACAGGAATTGCCTTAAGCCTAGAGGTATGATATTCAACTGGCTATACTATGGAATACTCAAACCTTGGGCTGAATATTATGAGGATATGGAAGAAAGAGGTTACATTATTGAGAAATCATTTGGTAGAAGTCTCTTAGCATTCATTGCATATCTTTTAGGTTATTGTGTCTATTGTAGTACTACATGGATTACATTCTTATTGTGTGCTATATACTTGTCAAGTTGGGAGTCATTACCTAATTGGCAAACTGTAGTAATTGGTACATTATTATCTACAGGTATACAACATATAATTATATTATGTTCATGCAGGTGGATTATACATAATCATCCAGACCATTTATAATATGGAAAAGAGACCAGATGATGTTATGCTCACAGCAACATGTATGCTTATATGTGCTGTAGTTATAGTGTGTGTGATAGTATATTTAACTGCTCTTGCAATTTCAAAGATATAGTATGGAAGAAGAAAAACCCGGCTGTGCAATAGCAGTAGCCTTTATTCTCATTATCCTTATGATAATTGTATGTCTTGTTGAATGTGGGAGACAGTTATTAAATTAGGTTAAAGTCATTCATTTGTTTGCATATATCAGATGAATGACTTACCTTTGCATTGTTAAATTTTAAAAGATAAAAGAACTATGAGTAAGTTAAATCCGTCACTTAAGCCTACACCTAAAGTTGTAGATGAAAGATTGGCTGGTGGTTCAGGTTCATTTGCTGCAAGACAGTCAAACATTGCTTTACTTAGGAGAGCTGTATTAGCTAATCTCTTATGGGAAGATATAGCATATGTTGATGGTGCCAGAGTAGCAGAAGAAATCAAGAGATTGATACCATTATGTAATGCTCAAGATGTGTATAACATAGCACTTGAAGCAAGATTGGTAAGCAAACTAAGACATACTCCTCTGTTCATTGCAGTTGAGATGTGTAAGTATCCTGAACACAAGATGTTTGTCAAAGACTTGTTGCCTAGAATTATAACTAGGGCAGATATGTTGACTGATTTCCTTGCATTATATTGGAAGGAAGGAAAGAAACCAATCTGTAATCAAGCTAAGAAGGGTCTGGCAGAAGCATTTCATAATTTTAATGAGTACAAACTGGCTAAATATGACAGAGATAGTGCCATTAAATTAAGGGATGTATTATTCCTGACTCATGCTAAAGCAAGAAATGAGTATGAGACCAAGCTATTTGAAAAGGTAGCTACAAGAACTCTTACACCACCTGAAACATGGGAAGTATTGCTTTCAACAGGCAAAGACAAGAAACAAGCTTGGCAAATGCTGATTGAGAATCAAAAGATTGGTGGACTTGCAATGTTGAGGAACATAGCAAATATGAAGAGAGCTGATGTTGATAGAAGAACTATTCAACAGGGCTTGAAGAACCTCAAGTCAAGTATGCTATTACCTCTTGATTTCCTTAAGACAGCAAGGATGAATCCTGAATTTGAGAAAGATATTGAAGATAGTATGCTGGCATCTTATGCTAATTTGCCTAAGTTACCCGGCAAAACTTTATTCATTGTTGATGTATCAGGCTCAATGGGTGCACCAATGTCAAGTAAATCAGATTTTACAAGATATGATGCTGCTTGTGCAATGGCTATGTTGGCAGTCAATCAGTGTGAGGACTATGAAATAGTAACTACAGCTGGTAATGATGACAGAAAAGAAGGAGCACATGAACATATCAAGTATCCTCAAAAAGGATTTGGTATCATTAAGCAGATACAAGACACTAATAAAAGAATTGGTGATGGTGGTATATTCACCAGACAATGTCTTAATTGGTGTAAGTCTCATGTAGGCAAAGAGTTTGATAGAATCATTGTATTCAGTGACTCACAAGATTGTGACTTCCCTAACCTTAGAATACCAGAACCTTATGGTACATATAATTACATTTGTGATGTAAGTGCTAACACAAAGGGGGTAAACTACAGAGGTAAATGGACAGCTGAAATCAGTGGTTTTTCAGAACATTTCCTAACTTATATTGCTGCTCTTGAGGGCATTGAAAATAAGTTTGAGGAACAATAAATATAAGCAAAGTGATGAAATGAGACTCTCTAAAGCCAGAGTACATACTAAAGCTTATAAAGAAAAGGAGCTTGTGGTGAGTTTCAGACTTACTTCAAACTAATATGTGGAATCAATTTACCAAAATCAGTCTGATAAATGTTCCCAAGCTCCTTTAAAATATAGTACCATTAGTGTGCAACAGAGTTACTTCAATATGGGTTTTGTAATAACACTCTGTTATCTGTTCTATGGTACTTATTAAAATAGAAGTTAGTGATATATAGTGGTTACTTCATAATATAAAAGACCAACTATTTATTTTAATGTAATCCACTGGATTAACAGACTGACCAGTGGTAAACAATACCCACTATGAATGTTCTACTTCTATTTTTCTCATTTAAAAGTATTCCATTTTTTAAGCTATCATTCAGCAATGAGTGGTAGCTTTTTTTGTGCACATTGTTTAACTTAATATAAATAGCAATGGAAAAGAAAGATGATGGTCTGGATATCTTTAGAGAGGTGAAGGATGCACTAGGAGTTGGTAAACACTTTGAAGATGAAGTCATTGATGCCTTTGAAAAGTCTCTTGACATCATGGAAGAAAGTGACTCTAAATTCAAAGGTGTTAAGGAAGCATACACCAATACCTTGATTGAAATCATGAAAGCACCTCAAGAAGCACAAGGATTAATCCTTATTGCCTTGATGCACAAGTGCCTTCATGTTGATGAAGTTCCTCAAATCATTGAGCAGGAGAAGGAGTTCATGACAATGTACACCCTTGATAAACTTTCAAAGAGTGATAATCCTATTGCCAAACTGACTATGATAGCTCTTAAGGCAGGAAGTGGTAAAGAATAACTATGAGTGAAATAAAGGTGAACCTAAGCATTATTCTCAAAGGTAGAGTAATGCTTAGTGAGCAGGATGCCAAGGCTCAAAATGCATATGATAACTTCAATGTTGAGGTGTCTGATGCAAAAGGCAAAAACAAAGAGGTAGTCACTGTGAGTGTCAGGCAAATGCAGAACATCAAACAGTCTATTAACCTTACAAAGGATGCTTATCTCTGGATGATAGATGACAGAAGCAATGTTGATGTAAAGGTTAGAGGCAGTCAATGGAAGGCAATGAATGCCAAGATGAGACTTGAAGCTCATTTGAGAAGAATCACAGAACACCTTGGTGGTCAAGGCTTTACTTATAATGTATTAGAGGACTAACTAAATCAGCTGTGTTATGCTAAGTACATTATATATTAGAGCTATAGTAGGTGTGCTAGTCATTATATGGCTAATTATCACCTACATCAGGTATCACCCCAGTATCAGTATTGTTAAATCATACAATAGATACTTAGTATTGTTATGGTATAATAAGTACCATTGGGATAATACATTCCAAGAAAGAGTGTACATTAAATTATTCAGCATATGATAGAGTTCAAAGAAAGAGGTAGAGGCACTAAATGGCATCACAGAACCCCTAGAGCTAGAATTAATAGACTAGGTGGTGACAGAGTGGCATACAAAGAGGCTAACTGGTTCAAGAACAACTGGGAAGATGACAGGGATAAATGGGCATTTAATGGTATTGAAAGATTCCTTAAGGTCAACATTGGCAGACCTGTAAACAAAGTCTATTCAGAGTTCCTTGAGAGATGTGATAAATCAACAAAGTCTTATAACTTGAAGAAGATATTTTATGACCACATAGAGGAGAAGGAAAACATCACTTGGTATGGTGGATTCTATGTGACAAATGGGATACTCAACTACAAGAAGAGAACCTCAAGACCTAAGTCTTGTGAATCACTATCAGGATACATCAACACAGAGGAATATAACAGGAATAATATGCCTGTATTGAAACCTATATGTGAACTTGCTGATGAAACACATAAGAAGCAACTAGTGGGTACATTATACTATAATTATAGTAGAGAACCAAGACCTGTATATCTTATAAGAAAAGAAGACTGGCTTGATATTGGTAATAAGGACTCACTCAAATACAAGCTATGTACTATTTCTGGTATTGGAGATTCAGTAGTCAGAAGTGTGTATAGTAGGATGAGTAAGCCTAATGTCATTGCATACAGTCTTCATTATTCATGGTGTGTAGATGCCTCAAAAAATTTAAAACAAGTGAGATGAAACATATTATAACATGTCTGGCTTGTGCTATTCTTCTTTCAGTGAATGCCTATTCATCATGGGTAATACACAAGAAGATAGCACAGCTGGAGCATCCACCAAAAGTGGAATGCATTAAGTTAGAGCAACCAGAGTTCTTAATGTCAGATAATCCTGAAAAGGATTTACCTAAAGTTCTTAATTATTATGGTGTCATGTACCCAGACATAGTGAGAGCACAGGCTATTCTTGAAACAGGGCACTTTAGGTCCAAAGTGTTCAAGGAATATAATAACTTGTTTGGTTTATATGACAGTAAGAATAAGGACTACTTTAAGTTCAATCATTGGACAGAGAGTGTGGTTGCCTATCTTAACTGCATACAATATAGATATAAGCCTCCGAATAACTACTATCAATTCCTTGAAGAGATAGGGTATGCAGAGGACCCAAACTATATTAGTAAAGTTAAAACATTGGTAAATAGATATGAATGAGGAATGGAGACCTATAACGGGATATGAGGGTATATATTCAGTATCATCCTCGGGTAGGGTATTGAGCTGTCGTAGCAATAAAATACTTAAGTTAAGAATAGGCTCATCAGGCAGATATCAGACTGTACATCTATCCCTAAATGGAAAAAAAGAGGACCTTTATGTACATAGACTGGTAGCACAAGAGTTTATACCTAACACTAATAATCATCCATATGTTGACCATATAGATGGTAATACTACTAATAATAAAGTTAGTAATCTTAGATGGGTTAATGCTTTTGAAAACTCTCAATGTAACATTAACACTCCTACCAATCCATGTTTACCAGTTATGCAATATAGTTTAGATATGATACCTATTAAGAAACACTTATCAATTTCAGATGCTGCTAAATCAGTAAATGGAGATGTAAGTGATATTTCTAGGTGTTGTAGAGGTATTAGGAATAAGACAGTTAAAGGATTTATTTGGAGATTTGTAAATGAATAAGCAAGAAATTCAAAATGAGGCAGTTGAGTTGATGAAAGAACATGGTAGAGTGATTCTACAATGGGCAACTGGTTTAGGTAAAAGTAAGGCAGCAATTGATATATTGAAGCACTTATTCCTTGAATATATTAGTCTTGAAACCAGACAGGGGACTCCATTCAAAGTACTCCTTATTGTAGCTGAAACAGCACATAAGAAGAACTGGAAGGAGGAGTTCACTAAGTGGAAAGTTGAGGATTATATATGGGATAGAATGGTTTCAGTAGACACTTATGCTTCACTTAAGAATCATAGACATGAACATTATGACTTAATCATATTAGATGAAGGTCATCATTCTAATTCAGACTTAAGACTTGATATACTTGAGGACATAACTTGTGATAATGTTCTTGTACTTTCAGCTACATTACCTACTAATACTATCCTTGAATTGAACAGAATCTTTGGCAAGTTTGTAAACTTCAAAGTCAGTATGCAACAAGCTATTGACTGGGGTATACTTCCTAAGCCAAAGATTTATCTCATTCCTTTGAAGTTGAATAACACCTACCCCAATCAGGTAATCATTGAAGAGAGGGGCAAGGAAGCTCTAAAGAAAAGAGTTCAATGCAATATGAAGGACAGATGGAATTATCTTAAGGACAAGTTCCATTATCCTAATTTGAGACTGGAGATTCAATGCACCGAGCAGCAGAAATATGAATGGTTTGATGCCAAGATTGAATACTGGAGAAATCTGTTTATGAGAAACAGGAGCACAGCAATCAAGAACAAATGGCTTCAATATGGTTCACAAAGGAAAAGATACCTTGGAGAACTAAAGAAAGGTCAGGCTGCTTACTTACTGTCTAAATTGGCGGGTAAAAGATATGTGTGCTTCTGTTCCAGCATAGAGCAAGCAAATGAACTAGGTGGAGAAAATGCCATTCATTCAGAGAAGAAGAAAGAGTCCTTAGCTATAATTGATAAGTTCAACAGTAAGGAAATAAATAGCCTTTATGCTGTTGGAATGATTCAAGAAGGACAGAATCTTACTGATATTGAGGCAGGTGTTATCATTCAACTTGATGGTCAGGAGAGAGCCTTTGTTCAGAAATCTGGTAGAGCTATGAGAGCAGATGAACCAGAGATATACATCATGTACTATAAAGGTACAAGAGATGAAGAATATCTGAATAAGGCACTTGAAGGTATTGACCCAGAGTATATAACAGTAGTAAATAACCTAACGAAATTTTAAGATGGCAATCATATTATTAGCAGCACATCATAGTACTGCACAGTATATAGTAGCTGCTGTAGTATTAGCAGCCATATTTTATTTCACAAGAAATGGAGGTTTTGATACATGATTGTGAGAATTGATGATGAAATCTGTTCTAAGCACAATGTTACCAAAGAGGAAGTTCTAGTATTAGGAGCTATACAATATGGGACTGATGATATTTATCAAGGTCTAATCAACAAGGGATACATTACCAGAGCTAATGGTTCCATATTTGAGCTTGATAAGAAATACACCATTACTCATAGGGGTATTAGTCTATTCAGTGATGTAGTACTTGAGAGTGACAGACCTACACAGTCTGCACAGGATAGAATAGCTGATTTAGCAGCCAAACTAAGGGAGATTTATCCTGAAGGGAAGATGCAAGGAACCAGTTATTATTATAGAGGAAATACCCCTGACATCAAGAAGAAGCTGGTATCATTCTTCAAAAGATATGGTGATAACTATAGTGATGAACAAATCTTGGATGCAACCAAGAGATATGTTGAATCATTCAATGGTAGTTACCTGTACTTGAGGTTACTTAAGTACTTCATTTGGAAGGATGAAAACAGAGATGGTGAAGTAGTTCAAGTCTCTCAATTAGCTGAATGGATAGAGAATGCTAACCAAGTAAATCCAAATAGTTATGACTGGACAAGTAGCATCAACTGATACAGGAGACAGTTTTGACAGGGCACTAGAAGAACTAGTGACCAGAAGGAACAGGATACTTCATGGGTTAATTAACTGTATCCCATTATGTTATCCCAGACTTAGAAACTGGCTTCCGGGCATAGAAAAAAGAAGATACACAATTGTAACAGCTAATCAGAAGGTTGGTAAATCCAAATTGGTGGATTATACATTTGTGTATGAGGCTTTCTTTTATGCCATAGAACATCCTGACCAACTAAGGTTAAAGGTTCTTTATTTCACTCTGGAAATGGGCAAGAAGGAGAAATTCTATGAGTTTCTCTGTCACTTGTTATTCAGACTTGATGGTATAAGAATCTCTCCTACTGACCTCAAGAGTACTTCAGCTGATAAGCCAGTACCTCAAGAAATACTTGACTTGATTGCATCTGATAAATATCAGGAGTATATCAGTAAGTTCAAGGAGATGGTATCCTATATTGATACTGAAAGAAACCCTACTGGTATATATAAGTATATCAGGAATCACATGTTGACCAGAGGAGCATTTCAGTATAAGATGGGACTAAAGAGGAATGAGTTTACTGGTGAAATGGAGCAGGGAAAGGTAGTTGATTACTTCCAGTATAAGGATGAGAATGAATATATTCTTTGTGTGCTTGATAACTATTCCAATCTTATGCAAGAGAGTGGAATGAATAAGATGCAAACCATTGAGAAGATGAGTAAATATGCAATAGAGTTAAGAGATACATTTGACCTTAATTTCATTGCTATTCAGCATCAGGCTCAAGCACAGGAAGGTATTGAGAATCAGAAGTTGAACAAGCTGTATCCATCATCAGATGGATTAGCTGACTGTAAGACAACTACTAGGGATGCAAACCTAGTATTGGGGCTATATAGTCCCTTTAAGTATGGATTACAGGAACATGAGAAGTATGATATTACCAAGTTCAGAAATAATATAAGATTTCTTTATGTTATTGAGGACAGGGATAATGGTTCAGCAGGTCAAATATGTCCATTATTCTTTGATGGTGCAGTCAGTTCATTTGCTGAATTGCCTTTACCTGAACAGAAAGACCAGCTAAGGCAGGTGATGGAGTATATTGACACTGTAGTCAGGAGAAAGCCAAGTGTAGCAATGTTAGCCTTTGGTAGACAGCGAGGAATTAGAAAAGTGAAAGTAAGTTTGCACAGGTGGAAGAAATTCCTTACCTTTGCAGGTAAATAATTTAAGAATGGCAAAAATAGTAGCAATTTTAGGACAAAGTGGTGATGGTAAGACCACTTCAACTGTAATTAATCCTGATGGAAGCTTTAACCTTGAGGACTATCAAGGTATGAACCCAAAGAGTCATTTCATTATGAATCTTGACAGGAAAGATTTACCAATACCAGCAGGTATATGGGAGTTGGAGAAGGGAAATTATGCTGAACCCACTTCATTTGCAGAGATAAGGGAGATACTTAAGTGGATTGCAGAACAGCAACACATTAAGTCTGTCAGTATTGATACTATCAATATCTATCTTGCAATGAAGGAGTTCAATGACAGGAAGAAGATGACCTTTGACCAATGGAGAGATGCTGCAAATGATGTTATTGAGCTGAATATGCTCTGTAATACATTGCTTAGGGAAGACCAGATAGTATATATTATGGGTCATACTATGTTGCAGACTCAACCTGATGGTACAGAGAAGATTGTGTTCTCTGTAATTGGTAAGAAACTGACCAAGACTCCACCTGAAGGATTCTATCCTATAGTCATAATGACTAGGGTTGAATTTGGTGATAATGGTGACAACAAGTATTGGTTTCAGACTAAAGCTAATCACTCAAGTGCAAAGACTCCTCTTGGTATGTTTGACAAGTTTGAAATACCTAACAGTTTGAAACTTGTAGATGATGCTGTTAGGAAGTATTACAAGATACAATGACTAGAGAGGATGTAGTTAGAGCTTCAAGGGAATTGAACTTTAACACCTTAAGTAACTATGGTGCCCAACTATTTGTATGGCAATATTGTGTACATAAGGACAAAGACCCTCAACAATCAAAGTTGTTTGTAACGGTAGCATCCAAGAAAGGAATCCTTATAGACTTGTTCTATGAGGCACTTGAATGGGCTGAAAGAGAATTTTCAATAACAAAACTTTATGCAGCACAGAGTATGCTTGAACCTCAAGGTAGCAGAAGGTTGCTGCAAATATTTTAAAAACATTATGAAAGAATTAAGTAAATTTGAGCTTGCAGCAGTTAAAAGGACTGCACAGAATGTCAGTATGCAAAGGAGAAAGAAAGCTAAACTTGAAAGCAAGATAGCTGACCTTCAAGCAGAACTTGACATGGTAAACACAGTGATTGACAGCTTTGAAGCTCCTATCATCAAGATGTCAGGTGGCTTCACATCAGAAGAAATCCTGAATGGAGTCATGGAAGTAGCAGAAGCAACAGAAGCTGCACCTGAAGGTACAGTAGATGAAGGTGCTACAGTAGAAGAAGTTGAAGTACCTGCTGAAGAAGCAGTTGCTATTGACCCTACTGTAGAGTCTCCTCTTGCACCTGTAGGTGATGAACCTATTCCTTATTTGTAAAATCATTTAAACAATAGTAAGAAATGAAGAATAAAAGTGTAGCTATGATGGCTTTTGCTTCTGGTTCAGAAAGCAAAGACAGAGTAAGAAAACTGTATATTGGTGTAGCACCAGTGTTTGTGATTGGTGTTAATCCTAACAAGGCAGAGTATGAGAAGTTGTTCAACAGAACTCTTGAAGATGCTCCTGTTTATATTGGTGAAGGTGAAGTAGGTCCTGAAGGTAACAGGATTAAAGTACCTCAAGTAAGGATTGACTTCATTGTTAAGACTGATGTAGAGAAATGTGGTGTTGAACTGACTGATAAAATCACTTTCTTCCTGAACAAACATCAGAACTTCAACAGGGATGGAAGCAAGGTTGAAGTAATCAATAAGTATGGTGAATCCACCTATTTGCCTATTGGTTGTCTCAATGGTTCAGAAGCTATTCCTGACAACATGAAGTGGTATGACACATCAGGTATGAGACCTGCCTATATTGGTGAATCAGATTTGACTGCTTTCATCAAGGCTTTCTTGAATATCCCTAACAAGTCATACAGGAAAGGTGATGAAACAGTGTTCATCAAGAACTTGGCTGATGCAGAAGCAAGACTTGACAAGATTGAGTCTTATTTCAGAGGTGATATCAGTGAACTTAAGAGTGTAATCAACTTACAACCAAACAACAGGGTGAAAGCTATGTTTGGTGTAAGAACTACTGATGATAACAATCAGTATCAAGCAGTTTACACTAAGAAGTTCTTGAAGAATGTCATCAGTGACTATTCAAAACTTGATGAAGACTTGCAGGCAAGAAAGAATGCCGGTGCATATCCTACTGTAGAGTTCCTTGCTGAACCTATTAAGGAATATGCTGTAGAAAGTACAGACTTTTCAGCTCCTGCAAATGACCCTCTTGGTGCTAAATCAGCTCCTGCCAATGCACCTTGGGCTGCTTGGAATAAATAACATTTAACTAATTGAATTATGGCTTTTGGTACTGGTAAGCCAAGTGTAACCTTGGAAGAATTGCTCAATAAAGTAAGTGAATTTGATGTACTCAATCACTATTTTGGTGTTAGTGAACTACCTGTGATAATAAACTCTCCATTAAGGCAAGATAGAAAACCTTCTTTTGGTTTATATTCATCTGATGGAAAAAGAGTTCACTTTGTAGACTATGCAACAAGAGATAGAGGGGGTCTATGGGACCTACTTGGCTTATATTGGGGGGTGAGTTACATACAGGTATTAACCAGAGTATGGGAGGACTTACCTAATTTCTCCAGTACCAATCCAGTGTTCAATGTTAAAACTACAGAGTATTCAAATAAGGTACTTCGTAAACAACCAAAGTCAATAGACTTGAAGTGCAAGGTCAGACCTTGGGCTAAGCATGATATAGAGTTCTGGGAATCCTTTGGGATAAGCCTAGAATGGCTAGAGTATGCTGATATATATCCTATAAGCCATAAGATAGTGATAAAGAATGGTCAAGAGTATGTGTTTGGGGCAGACAAATATGCCTATGCCTATGTTGAAAGAAAAGATGGCAATATCACACTTAAGATATACCAACCATTCAATACTAGAGGATATAAATGGAGTAACAGACATGACAGGTCTGTTATAAGTTTATGGACTAAAGTACCAGAGTTTGGTGCAAGAATCTGTATTTGTGCAAGCATGAAAGATGCCCTCTGCCTGTGGGCTAATACAGGCATTCCAGCTATAGCTATACAAGGTGAGGGCTATGGTATGAGTGATACAGCAGTTAGTGAATTAAGAAGGAGATATAGAGAGGTCTATATACTACTGGACAATGATGAAGCTGGTCTCAAAGATGGAGAGAAACTATCAGAGTCTACTGGATTCACTAACTTAATCTTACCTAACATAAATGGGGCAAAAGATGTAGCAGACCTCTACAAGCAGCTCCAGAACAAAGAGTTGTTCAAAGAAATAATTTTAGGTCTATTTAAGTAACATTTTAAAACAGAAAACATTATGGAAACTCGTAAAGTAACAATTATCAATAACAAGACTCAGAAACAATCAATCATTCAGGCATCTAGTGCAACTAACCTTGGTGAATTGAAGGCTGAAATGAGGGAACTTGGTATCAACTATGAAGGTATGACTTTCTTTGAAGGTCACATGAGAGCAGAATTGAAAGATGATGCAGCTCCACTGCCTACTAATATCCCTTACAAAGGTCAGATTGTCAATGATTTGACATTCCTGTTGACAGCTCCGGAAAAGAAAATCAAGTCAGGTGCTATGACAAGAAGTGAAGCCTATGATGCTATCAAGGCTAATGGCTTGCAGGCTGCTTGTGTAGCAAATTTTGGCAAGAACTTCACCATGTGCAAGACTCAGGACCTGATTGACTTGATTGAAGCACAAGGTAAAAAAGAAGCAAAAGTTGAAGCTCCGGCAGCTGCTCCTACAGCAAAGAAAGCTGCAAGGAAGCCAGTTGCTGAAACTAAGAAAGAAGAAGCTCCTGTAGCTCCGGTAGTAGCAGCACTTGCAATAGGTAATTGTGAACAAGCTTTGAAAGCTCTTGTTGAAGACTTGTATGGTAATGATACCATTGAAGAAGATACTTATGACAAAGTTATGGGTCTTCTGAATGGTGGTGCATCAGAAGCTCCTGCATCTGAAAAGATGTCCAAGAGAGATATTGATGAAATGTTTGCCTTTGCAAAATAAGGCTGAATGAGATGAAGGGGAGAGTCCAATGACTTTCTCCTTCTTTTTTTCTTGTAACTAAATTGTTATGAATGAAGAATTGAAACAAAAGATAGAAGCTCTTTATCGAGAGTTGCTTGAACTTCCAAGAGCAGTCACAGATATATTCAATGACTTCTATGGTGAGGAAAGAGTGGATTTACAGCCTATTAGCTTGGAAGACTTTATTAACTTACTTGAAACTAACAACTTGTATAAGATAGTTGGTAATACAAGTAACTTTGCTAACACTCAATATTATAGAGGACATGCTGATTCTAACCTATTAAATAATTTCAGAGTAGCAGCAGGAAGTATGTCCTTAGTTACTAATGAAAGTATATTTGACAGGTATGTTAACTATATAAAAGAGTTCATAGGGAATAGGTGGTTCATAGACATACCTATTATAGTACATTTTCCTCATGTAACTATCAGGAATGAATATGATAGAACTGTAGAAGTTGATAATCTGTGGGCAAAGGTTCCTGTAACATGGGAAGGTAAAGGCAAAGGCTGGTTCAAAATGAACAGATCAGAGTATGATGTTGTACATATGCAGTCTGATTATATGCATAGTCATGTAAGTGGTATTGACTTTGACTTTAAGTTCAGAAGTGTGTGTACTGGTAGTGGTCCTATCAATAATACTATGAGTAGTCTTACAGTAGGATTTGATGAACCTATATGGCAGTTATTCTGTCTTGAACTTGAAAGGTATATGGGTACAGAATCACTTAGTGGTGGTCCTTATAGAAGAATGGAGAACATTGGTGCTAATAGTAGTAACATGAGGGATAATTTCAGTATGGAACAAATCAGTTATGTATCAAATAACCATTTCTCAATGGAAACATCAAATGAGTTTCTTGACTATTTGCTTGCTAGCAATGTGCTTAAGTTCAACTATAGAAATGGTTCTTATGGATTAGCTCATACATTTGCTGATACTGTGTTGACCATAAGTAATGCTTTCGTTGATTGGTATAATGCCAAGTATAGGACAACATATAACATTCCTGCCATAGAAGACCTTAGAGGTGATGGAATAATTAAGGAAGTCATTATAGCTAATGGTGCTATATATGACCCTAATTCAAATGCAAGTAGGGACTATAGTCAATATGTTGGCAGGAAAGTATTAACTTTTAAAGGTCATGATGTTAATCTTGTTATTAACGGATTGGCAAATGGTGCAAGGAATGCATCTACAATACTAAATTTAGATATAATAAGAGAATATGTTTGGGCAATACTAGAATTATTAAATTGTGAATATGGAAACAGCAAAAAAGCCAAGTCTGGAATTGATAAAAAGAAAACCAGATTTACCCTATAAAATAATCATACCTGTAGAGGTAGAAAAGAAAATCAGGTTATTGTGTACTCACATTAGCCAAGTAGAATGGTCAGGAGTACTGTTCTATCAAGTTGAAGGTGCTTTTAATGATAAAGACAATCCTTTGACTATCAAGTGTGTGGACATCTTTCAGATGGACAAAGGAACTGGTGGTTATACTGAATTTAATGTGTCACCTGACATAGTAAGTTATATGATTGACCATCCTGAATTGCTTAGTGAAGATGTGTTCCAAGGTCTTATTCATAGTCATAACAATATGGCTACTTTCTTTAGTGGAACTGATACAGGAACATTAAGTCAAGAGGGTGAAGATATGGCACACTTTGTGTCTTTGATTGTAAACAATGCTGGCACTTATAGTGCAGCAATTACCAGAAGGTATAAGGCTAAACAACAGGTGAAAGAAGAGTTTACTTATCCTACTTGGAAGGAAGGAGAAGTCACAGGTACTGATGAATTTGAAGCTGAAGAAGAGTATCTTGAATGGTTTCCTCTTGAGATTCAGAAAGAGACTGTTCCTGTTGATGAAGTTGAGAAGGAAATGCTTGCTCGCATGAAGGAAATTGATGCAGAGAAAGCCAAGAAAGCATATACACCCGGTGCTACTTATGGTGGTTATAATGGTTATGGGAATAACTATGGAACCACTGGTTATCAAAGTAGATACCCCGGCTTACAGGTAGGTACTGCCACTGGTAAACCAGCAGGTGGTAACTATGTACCCGTAGGTCAATATGGACAGCCAAAGAAGGAGTTTGAAGAACATAAGTCTTCCTTTCCTGCACAAGGTTCATCATATACTGCACCAACTCAAAAAGACCTTCCATTTGAAAAACCTGATGATGATTATGCTATCCCTTATGGTACAGTAAGAGCAAATGCTAAGGTTGTTGACTGGCTTGTAAGACAAATTATCACTGGTAGTATTATTCTTCCAGCTGAAAGCAAGGTGGACATTAACAAGTGGATGAACTCAATGGATAAGGTGTATTCAGACAGATTTGATTCTGTTAAGGAGTTTGAAAACTTTGCTGTTGGTTTCATTGATTTCTTAGTCAATTATACAACTGATGATACATTGGTTGATATACTTGATGACACAGAGATGATTGCAATACTTGCTTATGAAGTAAGACTTGCACTTGAAGAACTTCCATCAAATGTATGGATGAAGTCTTATATTAGTTGTTTGGATGATTATATCTTATAGGAGATTTAAACATGAATGAAGAAATAAGAGATGCTGCTGTTGAGCAGCTAAGAAGAACAATAACTCGTGAAATTACTGAAGGAGTAGTATCCACAGAGTCTTCCATAGCACAGAGTCTTAGTGTTCCTACTAATATTGAAACGGAATTAACTCCTGAATCAATAGAGTTAATGCAACAACTTCGAGCAGCTATGGAAGAAGTGACTGCTAATGGAGAAATTGAACTTGAGCCTGTACCTGTAGCTGTGCCTGAACAACCTTTGCCAGTTCCACCAGAGCCAGAACCACCTGTAGGTTATGAGAATGATTATGTATGTTGTGGCTATAGTCCACAAGGTAGACCTACAGAACTTGAAACATATATCAAGAGAATTGAAGCAGGTACTTGGTACATAATCCAAAAAGCAAACAGAGCACTCCATCGTCGTGAAAGAAGTGATGCAAGTGCACCTAATAATGGTGTATGGAGAATTGTTCTTAAAGAGAACAATGCTGGTGCAGGTAACAACATGAAAGAGTTTTGGGTTAATAACTACTGGGCTGGAAGATTTGATGAAGCAGATGCTAAAGGTAGAGCCTTTGCATTAGCTAATCATATTGAGATTCCTCTTAACTCAGGGTCTTTGGCAGTTGATGAAACCACTACAAGGTTCAGTGGTGCAATATGGTATGAACAACTACAGACTAAGAACATTATCTTAGCTGGTGTTGGAGGTATTGGTAGTTATATTGGATTCCTTCTTGCAAGGATGAAACCAGCAAGACTTGTCATATTTGACAATGATATTGTTGAAGCTGTCAATATGTCAGGTCAGTTGTATGGCAGAAGTGATATTGATCATCCAAAAGTTGATGCTCTTGCAGATATGGTAGCTAATTATGCTGACTATCATAGTACTGTTGCTATGAATGGACTGTATAATGAGAACAGTGCTGTTGAGGACATCATGATTTGTGGATTTGATAACATGGCTGCAAGGAAGCTTGTATTCAAAAAATGGTATGCTCATGTAATGTCTAAACCAGAAGAAGAGAGAGGTAAATGCTTGCTTATTGATGGCAGACTTGCAGCAGAAGAGCTACAAGTTCTGGCTATTCAAGGTAATGACACAAGGGCAATAGAACAATATCAAAGAGACTGGTTATTTAGTGATGAAATTGCTGATGCTACTGTATGTAGTTATAAACAGACTACATTCATGGCTAACATGATTGCATCACTTATGGTCAACATCTTTGTAAACTTTGTTGCAAATGAGTGTAATCCTATTATGCCAAGAGATGTACCATTCTATACTTCCTTTGCAGCTGATACAATGTATTTTAAAGTTGAAATGTAATGGCAGGAATATATGAAAGAACAGTATTAGGAAGTCTTGACTTTCCAAGAAGTAACTCATTCACAAGGAACATTGATACTAATTTGGTTAACTTCAATAGTAACAATGTGTTTCAAAGGTTCTTTGAAATAGACCTAAGAGGTCCTGAAGTTGAGGTTCCTATATTCTGTAGGGAAGAAGTTCAATCAATCCTTATTGATAACAAGAACTTTGGGAACATTGAGGAGTATAAGGATAACATAATTGAATGTTATATTACTTCTCTCTTTGTTGGCAAAGAAGAGACCAAGAGAACATCAGATTCTATGATAAGAACTATGCTTGAAACTTCTACTCATTACAAGTTGAGTAAGGTAACAACTAATACAGGTCTTGTGTATTATGGTGGTGCTGGTGTCATATTTAACAGCAGAATGGAGTTATTGATGTTGAATGTAGTCAAGTACAACTTGACTAATCCATTCATTGAACTTCTAAAGCCAATAATGTATATCAGTCCTAAGGTGTTTACAGGTGATGGACCAGTTGAGAAGAATATCCTTAAGAAGCTTATTCCTACTGTGGTAGCAGAAGGAGCATCTCTTAATACTTCTACTTCTATGGTACATAATAAGTTCAATTTTTCTGATGAAAATAGAAATAGAGTATATACAAAGAAGATGCCTGAAATCATCATAGCTGATGTAAGTGATAGGTTCATTCATAAACCTGATATGCCTGATTTATCTCACTTCAATGATGAAGAAGTCAATAGTTTCCTAAAGGATAACATTGGACTTATGAGAGAATACATGAAGATGTGAGCCTAGAGGAATACTTTGGTGATTGGATAAGAGTCATAAATCAAAAGGAACTGAATATAGTTATTGATGCAATGAACAGGCTTTATGGCTCAAAGAAAGTATGTCCAGCAGCTGAAAATGTATTCAGAGCCTTTGATTTATGTCCTTATAATGAGTTGAAAGTAGTATTTATAGGACAAGACCCATATCCACAAAGGGATGTGGCTACAGGAATACTATTTGGTAACAAAGCTGATGTACCAGAGGATGAGTTGTCTCCTTCTTTAAAAGTTGTTAAAGAAGCAGCAGTTAACTTTGAGGTTCCACATAATAGCATTATCTTTGACCAAACCTTAGAAAGTTGGGCAAGACAAGGGATATTGATGATTAATTCAGCATTGACTGTAGAGATGAATAAGGTTGGTAGTCATACTATGTTATGGAGACCATTTATCAGCAGTTTGTTGAAGAACATATCAGAAACTAATCCCGGTCTGATATATGTATTATTTGGAAGTCAGGCTGGTACATTTCAGCCTTATATTAAAACAGGAACAGTGATTAAAGTACCTCATCCTGCATATAATGCAAGGACAGAAACTAAGATGAACCCTGAACTGTTTACTGATATTAACAGGGAATTGAAAAGTAAGTATGGTATTACTATCAAGTGGTATCAAGAGTATTAATTTATAAATAAAAGTAACATGAAAAAGTATTTAGACAAACGTGGCAATGAGATTAAGGTAGGTGCAGTTCTTGTATGTACACTGCTTAATCCTGAAACAGGAGAAAGAAGTCATGAAATTATGATTGCCACAGAAGAAGTCTTAGAGAAAGCAGTCAAAGATGGTGCACTCAAAGTAGTTGAAGAAGATGGTACTCATCTTGATATTGACTTCTATGTTAAGCATCTTGCTGACAGAATTGGCTGGAAATATGAAAATCTGTTGAAGTATCTGGATAACCTGTATAAGATTTATCCTACAGCAGTATTCCAAATTCTGTTGAGAGAGGTTGCAATTGTACTTGACCAGAAGTATCCTGACCATATTGAAAGAAGTAAGGAAATCTGGATTATCAGTCTAGCAACAGGTGAAATCGGTAAAGTACCTGAAAACAAGAGACATCTCATCAAGAACTTCAGAAACTTTACTGCCTTCAGAACATTGGATGATGCTATGGCAGCTAAGCATATTCTGAAAACTCCAATGAAAGAATTATTTGCCAGACCTAAAAAGAGTGGAAAACAAGAAGGTTAAAAATGCTACTCCAACACAGTATGCTAATATTGAGTTCAAGTCCAAGATTGAGGCTATGGTTTATAGGACCTTAGTTGATAATGGACTTGAACCACAATATGAGTCACACAAGTATGTGTTGTGGAGTGGAGGTAAACCTACTGTACCTTTTTACACAAAGTCTAAGAAAGAACTACTTAAGCTAGACCTGACCAAGTTACGTGATATTACTTACACTCCAGACTTTTACCTTGAATATGAAGGTATGAAGGTAATTATTGAAGTCAAGGGGCAGACTAATGATGTCTTTCCTGTTAAATTCAAGATGTTCAGACAGCTCATAGAGAGTTATCCTGACCATGATAAGTACCTTATATTTGAGATATTTGGTAAAAGACAGTTGTTGGAAGCAATTAAAGTAATTAAAAGTTATGGCGGCAGTAGACAGAATGAGGAAGTTGATAAACAATCTACCAGAGAGTGATATACCTCTGGGAGAAAGGTTTATCAGTGAAAGACAATTTGAGTCTTTACAAGAACTAGTGGACTCTGCAATCTTTAGAGTAAACAAGAATGTCAGAGGGGATAATCCAAAGGAAGAATACCTTAAGGTTGACCTGTGGGAGTTGAAGAAATTAAAGGCAGAAGTTGATGTTTATGTTGAACAACTACAACTGCCAAGTGAGGAAGAATATGAAGAGTATTAAAGAAATAGCATGGAATGTTTCAGAACCTGAATATAGAGCTGACCCCGCAATAAGTTACTCTACATTAAGCAGATTTGAAAGAGAGGGTTTTAGAAAGTTATCAAGTCTTTATGATAAGATAGATACTCCATCATTGCAGTTTGGGTCAGCAGTTGACACCATGTTAACTGATGGTGAAGATGCCTTCTATGAGAATTATGTAGTATGTGAGTTTCCAAGCTTGTCTGATAGTCTTATTGCTATTACAAAGGAACTGCATAGGAAGTTTAAAGAGACACATAGGAAGGTAGATACAATACCTGATTCAGATATAGACATGGTGGCTCTGGCTAATAATTACTATGCTAATCCAAAGTATGCAGCATACAGGGTTAAGAATGTCAAAGAAAGCTGTAATGAATATTACAACTTACTTACACTTGCAGAAGGTAAGACTGTACTCTCAACTGATGACTATCAAGATGTTATCAGGTGTGTTGAAGAACTAAGAAGCAATGTTGCCACAAGTTCATTCTTTACCATGAATCCCTTTGTAAAAGATATTGAGAAAGTCTTTCAGTTGAAGTTTAAGGCTACTTATAATGGTATACCTGTAAGATGTATGTTTGATGAACTCATTGTAGACCATAGGAATAAGGTCATATATCCCATAGACCTAAAGACTACAGGACATCCTGAAGAGGAGTTTAATGGCTCATTCAGTCAATGGAGATATGACATACAAGCTAAGTTGTACAGTTACATATTATCACAGGTAATAGCACAAGATGAATACTTCAAGGACTTCAAGATAGCATACTATCAATTCATAGTCATCAATAGAAGGACTGTGGCTCCATTGATATGGGAATTTGATGGAAACTTTGGTGAAGTTGACCTCAAGGATGCTAATGGTAATGTATTAAGGGATTGGAGAAAGATACTCACAGACCTTACATATTATCAGAATAATTCCACTAGGTACAGTAAGGAAGCACTTGCAAATGGTTGTATAATGAAAATTAAACTAGAGACATGTTAGTAACAAAAAGAGATGGAACAATTGAAGAGTTTAACCTTGATAAGATACTCATTGCAGTAACTAAGGCATTTAACTCTGTTGGGCAATTAATGCCTGAATATCTTAACCTAATGATACCTAACATCTTGGGTCTTACAAACAAAGATAACATCAATGTTGAAGAGATTCAAGACAAGATTGAGCAGATTCTGATGAATGACAATCATTTTGAAGCAGCCAAATCTTATATCATCTATAGGGAAAGACACAAGGAAGCAAGAGAGATTAAAGACAGATTGGATTATATGGAGAAATATAGCAAGTCTACAGAGAATGCAGCAGCATCATCAGAGACAGATGCCAATGCCAATATATCCATGAAGAATGTAGTAACTCTTGAATCTGAAGTACCTAAGGTTAAGAATAGAATCATACAGAGAGCCAGAATGAAGGAAAAGCTCAACATCATGTTCCCTGAAGTAGCCAAGCAGTATGAGAAGGATATAGAGCATCATATCATTTATATTCATGATGAAGCCAGTTCAGCAGTACCTAAGAATTACTGTGAAGCTGTATCATTATTCCCATTAGTAAGTAATGGTATCAAGGATATGGATGGTGTAACTCCTAAGATAGCCAATCATCTGTCAAGTTTCTGTGGTCAATTCAACAATCTTGTTTTCCTTTTATCAGCACAATGTAAGGGTGCAGTAGCTTTTGGTGAGTTCTTCAATTACTTTGACTATTATTGTGTCAAGGATTATGGTGAGGACTATCATTTGAAGGAGCAAGTATATGCAGATTCAGAGCATGTAAGAGACAGAAAAACAATAGGTCAGAAGATTGAAGCTGCCTTTCAAACCATTGTATATTACATTAATCAACCTGCACAGAATAGGGGTTGGCAATCACCATTTACCAACATTTCTTATTATGACAGTAAGTACTGGGAAGCACTGTTTAAGGACTTCTACTTCCCTGATGGCACACAGCCTTCATGGGAAAGAGTATCTTATCTACAGAAGAAGTTCATGAAGTGGTTTAATAGAGAAAGAACCAAAGCTATGCTTACTTTCCCTGTTGAAACTATGGCTCTTCTTACTGATAAGGAAGGTAATTATCTTGATGAAGAATATAAGGACTTTACAGCAGAAATGCATAGTGAAGGACACTCATTCTTTGTCTATATAAGTGATAATCCCAATGGTCTTGCATCATGTTGTAGATTAAGGAATGAGATTGAAGAGAATGTATTCAGTTTCACTAATGGTCTTACTGGTGTCAAGACAGGTAGTTGCAATGTAATTACTCTCAATTTGAACAGGATTGTACAGGATTGGGTAAGGGAAATTAATGCTAAAGACAGAGCAGCTGGAATGATTGCTCCTAATTGCTTTAGGTGGTTTGCTCATAAAGAGGAAATTGCAGAAGGTATAAAGGAACATCTTATCAAGATTCTTGAGAGAGTATACAAGTATCATACAGCTTATAAGACCATTCTTTATGAGTGGGAACAAAGAGGTATGTTCAATGCTTCAACTGCTGGTTATATTGGTATGAGAGACTTGTTCTGTACTATTGGTATCAATGGTATCAATGAGGCAGCAAGGTACTTTGGTATTGAAGTAAGTTACAATGAGGAATACAAGGAGTTCTGTAGATTAATTACAGGTACTATCAGTGAGCAGAATAAGTTACATAGCAGCAAGAAGTTCAAGTTCAACACTGAATTAGTTCCAGCAGAGGGATTAAGTTCAAAGAACTATAACTGGGATAAAGAAGATGGATACTGGGTACCAGAAGACACTAAGATTTATAACAGTTACTTCTACAATGCTTGGGACCCTAATACTAGTGTACTTGACAGGTTCAAATTACATGGTAAAGAGTTCACTGAACTACTTGATGGTGGTGTAGGATTACATTGTAATCTTGAAGAACACTTGAGTAAATCTCAATATCTTACACTAATGGATTATGCTGCCAAGAAAGGCACTTCATACTTTACTTATAACATACCAAACAGTGAGTGTACTAATGAGGAATGTCACTTTATAGCCAAATATCCTATGAGTCATTGTCCTAAGTGTGGACATCCTATGAGGGTTTGGACTAGAGTGGTAGGATTCTTAAGACCTATTGATGGTTATGATAAAGGCAGATATTGGGATGCAACACAGAGAGTTTATTCTAATAACAATTTAAAAATATGAATGAAGTATTAAAGAAATCAGCAGAATTAATGCTATCTTCTGACTATAAAGAAAGATTTATTGCAGAATATATGCAGGCAAAGAACAGATTTGAAGGTTTACAAAAAATGGTAGAAAACTGGGATAAAGGAATATTACCATTTACTCCAACTTGTCCAAGAGAAACCTATAACTTTCAATTAAAAGCTATGAAAGATTACCTTGATATCTTGGTGGTTAGAGCTAAAATTGAAAACATAGAACTATGATTAAATATGTTGATACAAAGATAGTCTTTCAGGAAGTTCCTGATGAAGTTTCTCTTGCTATCAATTTATCTAATTGTCCATGTCATTGTAAGGGCTGTCATAGTCCTTACTTGGCAGAGGATATTGGAAAAGTCCTAACACTTGATGTTCTGGAATACCTCATTAAGAAGAATCAAGGCATTACTTGTGTTTCTTTTATGGGTGGAGATAATGATACTGTTAGGGTAGATGGGTTAGCAGAATTTGTTAGAAAGTGTTTTCCATCATTAAAGGTTGCATGGTATAGTGGAAGAGATGAGTTAAGTGAACACATTTACATTAGTAATTTTGATATAGTAAAGTTAGGAAGATATGATGAGAAATCAGGTCCTCTAAACTGTCCTACTACCAACCAAAGGTTTTATAGAATTATTGATGGTGAGATGTATGACTTTACTTATCTATTTTGGAAAAACTCTGAAATTGAAGTATGGAGAGATATTGATGGATTTGATGGATATCAGGTAAGTAATTTAGGTAATATAAGAAGTCTCAATTATAATGGGACTGGAAATATACAGAACTTAAAACCTACATTATCTGGTAAAAATAGAACATATAAATCCATCAGTATGCAAGTCAGGGATAAGGTAATTAGAAGAAATGTTCACAGACTTGTAGCTCAGGCATTTATACCAAATCCTAGTAATCTGCCAGAGATAAATCACATAGATGAGGATGGAACTAATAACAAAGTTTCTAATTTAGAATGGTGTGATAGAATATATAATCTAAATTACGGTGGTAGAACTGACAGATTCATTGCTTCAAGGAGCATACCCATTGTGCAACTTAATTTAGATGGCACTATTGTAAAAGCATGGAGCAGCCAGACAGAAGCGGCAAGGGAGTTAGATTTAGACTTGGGAAGTTTATCACACTGTTTGAATGGATATAGGGTTAAAAATGGTATAAGAGTCCCAGTACACTCTTATGCTGGATATAAATGGAAATATAAAAATGAAAGTAAAAGTTAAAGAGATAACATTGGGCTGTATGCCCATACGAGTAGAAGGAGATAAATCTGATTGCTTTGACTTAGTATTAGCAGAAGATGTAACCTTGAAGAAAGGTGAACTTTATGTGGCTAAACTAGGTGTAGCAATGGAGTTACCAAAAGGTATGATTGCTAAAGTATATAGTAGGAGTAGCACACCAAGTAAATGGAATGTGCAGATTGCCAATAGTATAGGTATTATTGATAATACTTATAATGGTGATGAAGATGAATGGAAGGCTCCATTACTTGCTATTAAGGCAACCACTATACCCAAAGGTACTAGGATTTGTCAATTTGAGATTATTCCCTCCCAATTTGCAACTGCATGGCAGAAGCTTAAATGGGTATTTAGTAATAAGGTAGAGCTAGTACAAGTAGACCATCTTGGCAATGATTCAAGAGGTGGTATAGGAAGTACTAACTAAACTATAAACAAATGAAAACATGGAGTTTATTTATAAACTGATATTCACAGTGTTGTTAGTGCTTGCTATTGCAGCAATTGCATACATTGTTGAAAAAGCTAGACATAGAAAGAATATTGACCCAGCAGGAAAGATTTCTTTCAGAGAGACTATGGACTTGGTAGACCTGCCAATTATTACCTTTCAAGTAGGTGGTAAGAAATTAAACTTCTTGCTTGATACAGGTGCCAATTATTGTATTATAGATAGTAACTTAATTGATACTATTGAACATGCAAAACTTGACCTTGAAGGTACAGTATATGGTGTAGGTGGTGCAGAAGTTGAAGTTGATTATGTCAGTATTGATTTAAAGTATAAGGGAGTAGCTTATGCTGATATGTTCCAAGTACTTGACTTGAGTAATACCTTTGGTATGCTTAAGGAAGAAAAGGGTGTAAACCTGCATGGTGTATTAGGCAATAGCTTCTTTCAAAAATACAAATATGTGATTGACTTTGATGAACTGGTAGCTTACTCAACAACATGAAAGAATTAATCAAACTTAACTCAAGGTATGGTGAGAATAATACCCTTAAACTATTGAAGAAACCTAATGGAGAAGAATCAAAGACTTACTTGTTAAAGACTAGTGACCAAATGATAAGGTCTGGCATGACAGGTGGTAAAAAGTTCATTGACCCATCAGGTGGACCAATGATAGTTGAAGGTGAAAGACTTGAAGAAGCTGATGCAGTTGTTAAGTTTATTGTTCATATCATGGGGAAGGGTTATAGTGTAACATTTGAATAAATGATTTATTTTGTAAGTGGTCAATCTGAACTATTCACTGATGATGCCTATACCAAGATAAGTGTAGAGGAATCATTAATGATGCTGTCTACTTGGAATATGTTTCAGTTTGATACTGAAACTAATGGCAGGGATGCACATATTAATGATGTTTTGATGCTGCAATTTGGAGATATTGAAGGGGAGAATCAAATAGTGGTAGATGTTACCGCTATTTCTCCTTTGGTCTACAAAGAGTACATTGAGACTCATTTTATGATAGGTCAGAATCTAAAGTTTGACTTACAGTTTCTCTTTAATTATGGTATAATAGTTACTCAATGCTATGATACTATGATTGTGGAACAGTTAATCTATCTTGGTTATCCATTCTTTCTAGTAGGTATGGACAATGAAACAATGAACCAATATTGTGACTTTGCCTATAACTATGAAGGATATGACAAGCTTGACTCTGATACAAAGAAAGCATTACTGTATAACAATGTACCTGATGTAGCAGAGTTTATATACAACCATTCAGGAGCATCCTTAAAGGCTATTGCTTACAGGTATCTAGGAATAGATATTGATAAGACAGTCAGAGGTGAAATTATATGGAGAGGTATTGATACTTCTGTCATTAAATATGCAGCAGGAGATGTCATGTATCTTGGGGCTATAATGAACAAACAGGTTGAGGTCCTTAGAGCTAGAGGCTTACTTAATGGGGCTAGACTTGAATGTGAATTTGTTCCTGTTATATCTTATCTTGAATGGTGTGGTATTAAACTTGATGAAGTCAAGTGGAAGAAGAAAATGATATTTGATGAAGTGATTCAGAAGGTATTTCTTAGTTCACTTAATGACTTCATAGTCAGTTCATGTACTGGTAAGGAGTATTTCACAGCCTATATATCATTGTCTGACAAAGAGGAAGATGATATAGAAGATGAAAGAAAGTCATTTAAGAATGAATTAAGGGCACCAGAGCTTGACATAACAGATTCTTGTGGAGCACAATTTGAAGCTTACAGATGTAAGATTAAGAAGAGACTCCCTAGTAAATATGTTATGATAAACAGGCAAGGTGACTTGTTTTCAGGCTTTAATACTGAACCAATATGTGTGATTAACTGGGATAGTTCAAGACAAGTTGTTCCTATATTAAAGACACTTGGATTCAACACAACAGTTATTAGCAAGAGTACAGGAGAAGAAGCTGATTCAGCACTTGAAAAGGTATTATCAAAACAGAAAGGTATTAATGATGCCTTCCTTAAGGTTTACTTTGATTATAAGGAAGCTGATAAGGTGTGTTCTACTTATGGACAATCTTACCTTAATGCTGTTAATCCCAAGACTGGTAGAATACATACTGTATTCAAACAACTTGGTGCATCATCAGGTAGAATGTCGTGTGGTTCTCAAAAGATTAACACTGACTTGGCTAAGTTAAAGAAGTTGCCACTTAATACTAAGAACAACAAGCTCAAATGTGCTTATCCTCAAGTACAGAATTTGCCGGGTAACAATAGAACAAGAAGTTGTTTTATATGTGAGGAAGGCAACCTATTCTGTAGTTGTGATTACAGTGCACTTGAGTCAAGATTAGGGGCTGACATTTATAATGAGAAGTCAATGATTCATGAGTTTGTTCATGGTTCAGGTGATATGCATTCTCTGGTAGCCAAGGCATGTTTTCCTGAAGAACTTAAGGGTATAGAGGTTAAGGATATCAAGAAGAAAAGACCTGATTTAAGAAAGAAAGCCAAAGCACCAGAGTTTGCTAAACAGTTTGGTGGTGGCTCTTCATCAATTGCAGATTCCTTGGGTATACCAATAGAAGAAGCTGACAAGATTGGTGATGCTTATGATAAAGGTTTTCCGGGTGTTACTACCTTTGGTAAAAGGGCACTAGAATCTGTAAAGAGGAATGGATATATTCTTATTAATCCTTTAACTGGACATAAAGTGTACTGGAGTGACCATTCATATTGGTTAATTGAAGGTGCTAAATTTGACAGTGATTTCTGGGATGAATATAGAAGAAAGAAGGAAGAACTTGGTGATGAATTTCATAAGACTTGGATGAAAAGAAGAGTATCTCTTCACTTCAAGGCTGTTAGTAAATGGGGTAGATTAGGACTTAATTCTCCTACACAGGGAACAGGCATTATCATACTTAAATATGCTATGACTAACTTCTTTAAATGGATTGTTGAAAACAACCTGTTTGGAGTAGTAAAGATAGTCAATTTAGTACATGATGAAGCTTGTATTGAGTATCCTGAAACTATGCCTGAAATAGCAGATAAACTTAAGTTCTTTATGGAAGAAGCAGCAGGTGTATTTTGTACTAAACTTCCTATTCCTGCTGAAGCAGAAGTAGGTAAATTTTGGATTCATTGATATGATTATAATAGCAACTATAGTGACAGTAGGCTTAATAGGTCTACTGTTCCTTATGTGGTTTATAGCTGATAAACTTGAAAAGACCAAGGTATATGTATACAGGGGTAATCAGTACTTTCTATGTGAGAAGTGCCTGATTAAAGACCCTACAACTAGGAAATGGGTTGAAGGTATTTCATATAGAAGTCTTAAATCAGGTCGGCTATTTGTGAGAGAAGAAAATGACTTTATAGTCAAGTTTGAAACATATAAACAATGGAAGAAGAATGGAAGAAATGATAAAGGCAGCAGAGGAAGCAGGCATTGCAGCATTAGATAGTCCAGTACATGACTTTACAGAGACAGTTAAAGGCATGATTGAAACCTTTGTAAAGAAGAACCATGATTATGGTAATTCATTTGAAAGGTCATGTAATGAGGAAGGTCTTGCTGCTGCAAGAATCAGACTAGGTGACAAGTGGTTAAGATTCAAGAAGTTGTCCAAAGGTGAGGAAGCATTAGTTAAGGATGAGTCTATCAGAGACACATTACTTGATATGGCTAACTACTGTGTGATGACTGTCATGTGGATGGACAATCAAAAGAAGTGTGACAATGCCTAAGATTATATTATGTAGAGGAATACAAGGTAGTGGTAAGTCTACTTGGGCTAGAAAATGGGTGCTTGAAGACCCAGAGCATAGAGTAAGATTCCACAATGATGACATCAGAAATATGCTTGGTAAATATTGGGTTACATCAAGGGAAAGTCTTGTAAGATTCTTAAGAGACTCTTTTGTACATAAAGCTATGGATGATGGTTACGATATAGTTATAGATAATATGAACTTAAGTAGCCATGAGTATGTAGCCTATAGAGATATGGCAGCTCATCATGATAGGTTTGAAGATGATTCTTGTAAGCATTATATTATAGAGTATAAGGACTTCTTTACTCCTCTTGAGGTTTGTATTGAGAGAGACTCCAAAAGAGAGAATCCAATAGGTGAAGAAGTCATAAGAGCCACTTATGAAAAATATAAACATATAATTAGTTAATATGGGACAAACAGGAATATATTGTGGACCAATAGATACATCACCTAATAGAGACAGAGAAGTCTGTCCTGTTAGCAATGTACCTATGAGGTTATGGGTAGTTGAGTTTAATGTAATTGGTGTAGGCAAAGGATGTGCAGTTGTTAAAGCTGGAAATCCTAAGCAAGCAGAAGGATTGCTTAAGGCTCAAGGAGTGTTTAATGGAAGACAGCATCTATATGAGGTTACAAGGGTTGAAGAAATCATTGAACCACCATGTGCTGGATTATTGGCTGAACAAGTTGTAGAGATTCAAAGAGGTGCATGAAACAATATACACATAGAGAGTTTGTCAAGATAGTAAAGGCAAATGGTTTCCATTATGACAGACATAGTGGAGACCATGCTATTTACTTGAATGATAAAGGAAGGCATATAAGTATACCTGCTAAACTTGAAAGTGTTATTGCTAGAAGGCTAATTAAAGAAAACAACTTAGAGTTAGACCTAAAGAAGTTAAAGAAGATGGATAATTTACCATTAGGGGCTAAAGATGACCCTAGAGCACCATACAATGAAGAACCTTATGTGGAAGTGGAAGTACTTGCTAGTATTACTTATAGTAAGAGCATTTCCTTTCAGGTACCTAAAGGTTCTACAGAAGATGAGATTAAAGCATTAGCTAAAGATGCTATATTCAAGCCTCATGAAGCACTTGGTAGTACATGGACAATAGATGAATTTGAAATAATAACAGAGTGATATGAGATTAATTAAACCAAGTTTTGAAATCTGGGAACAAGAACCCAGTCTTGAAGGAGTTTACAAACAAATTGAGCGTGCTGGCAGAGTATGTTATAAGTCAGAAGATAAGATAGCAGAAGGAACAGCCAAAGCATTTGTCGATAGAATGATAGCAAGTGGTCATGGTGCTATGTTAGAACATGGTACTGTATATCTTGAAATACCTGACTATGGTGTCTCAAGGTTGAAGTTTGAGAAGTATATGCGTAATCCATATTCCACTAGTATATCATCTGATGTGGACAGTAGTTATATAACTACTAATCTAAGAGTACTAGTAGAGAATGGTTGGCTTAATGACTTACAGTATCAATGTGAGCCTACAGAGTATCATGAGAAGAGAATCACTGTCAAGTTTGTATGTGATAGAGGAGTTTCCCATAAACAATTTGTGGCTTGATAGAGTAATCTATCAATGATAACTCAGTGAATTGCTGGAAAGCTAAAGTCTAAGATTTGCATATTCAAGATTTATTTTGTATCTTTGTACTATGAATTCAAAGTTTATAGTATGAGAACAGAAATAGAATTAGGACAGAAGTTTGGTAAATGGACTGTAATAGATTCTACTCCTATATACACTACAGGAGGACAAAGAAATGTTAAAGTCCAATGTACTTGTGGAAGGATTGAGTATAAGCATTGGAGTAGCCTAAGACTGGGAAAAACTACTCAGTGCTTACAATGTTCAAGGAAAGGGAGAAGAACTCCTATTACAGTAGGAGAAGTATATAAGTACTGGACTGTAATAGGAGAAGCTGAGAACTTCAATGGACAATTAAGATACAAGTGTAAATGTAAGTGTGGGCATGAACAATATTTAACTTCTACTGCTCTTACAAGTACAAGCAGATGGTTTCAATGTAAGCATTGCTCTAATTCAACTAATATAGAAACTATGACTATTAACAATGGTAAAGTGGGAGAACTTACTTTATCTAAGTTTAATAGAATTAAATCTAAGTCTATGATTAGGAAAATAGAATTTAATCTTACTATTGAATACTTATGGAACTTGTATATTACTCAAAATAGAAAATGTGCTATAACTGGTGATGAATTACCTAATATATTAGAAGCTTCCTTAGATAGGATAGATTCTTCTAAGGGATATATAGAAGGTAATGTTCAATGGGTTACAGTGCAAGCTAATAAGTGTAAGCATATATTATCAATGTCTGAATTGTATGAATTTGCTAAAAAGGTTTTAGACCATGCTAATCAGCAGCCAAGCCAACCTTTAACAAAGTTGGAAGGTTCAGAGACTAACAGTTGAAACTATATGTGGTAAGAGGTAGTTGTATGCGAACTACATTAATAGGTAGACCTACTACTATGCTGGAAGAGAGTTAGCTACTACAAGGGTTCGAGTCCCTTATACTACACATAGAATATAACACTGACACGAGTGCTGAGCATCCAGTAAAATGGATGGTGATATAGTCCGACACTCTAAGGAAACTTAGAGAAACTTAGGATAAAGAGCCTAAGTATTAACAGATGGAATTTGTAAGACATAGAGTATTCTCATTTGCTCAAGAAAGTACAAGGTATTGTAACTATGCTAAGGCAAAGTTTGGTGGTTCTGTATCATTTATTATGCCACCTTGGCTTAATGATGTTGAGAAGCCTGAATTTGAACAGGACCTGAAAGTTATTGAAACTATTTACTTTAAATGGCTTAGTAAAGGTTGGACAGCTCAACAGGCAAGAGGTTTCCTATGTAACTTCTTAAAGACTGAACTTATTATGACTGGTACTACTAAACAATGGGAAGGCTTCTTCCAGTTGAGAGATGCAGGTAGTGCACATCCTCAAGCATATGAATTGGCACATCCATTGCATGAAGAGTTCATCAAAAGAGGATATGTTGCTATTTAGTTTAGGTATAATACTTGGTATAGCAGGAACTATTATGTTCCTCATATTTGTAGTGATTAAACTATTTAATTTAAAATAATATGATTGGAAGTAAGAAAACAAAAGCAGTAGAGCCTAAACTGTCATTTGCTGACAGATTGGGTAAGGTAAAATCAATGTTTGTTTCTGCATATAATGAGGTAGAGTCTTTATCAAAAGAAATGTTGGAAGATATTGAAAAGGATAGAGAGACTATCAAAACTATTGAGACTAGGATAGCTGAAACCAGTGAGCTTGTGAAGAATACAGAGACTTACATGAGTAAACTTAAAGAGTTCATTTAATGGAAGTCTTTAACTTACAGAAGCATCTTGAGGATTTTATTGGAACTGATTTGAATAGACATCCTCAAGGTGAAGTAGTACATAATAATATTGTAAGTCATACACAAAGTAACTTCCCCAGAGCTTATATTCTGGGGGATTGCTATGGAATAATGCTACATCCTAGAGGTGTAAATGACTTGCATATATGCTTCACTATTTTAGTCGGAGTTGCTGACTACTGGTCTCTTCAAAATAATCCTGATGGTAGTTCATTCTGGTTGCCTGATTTAAGGGCGCAAGTATTCAGGGCTGAAGAATGGTGTAAACAGTATGCTCTACCTGATATGGCAGAAATGGAGTCAGATAGGACTGGTATACAGTATGGTTATAAATTCAAACCAATAGAATAACATTATGAAAGAAATCAAACAATTAAAAATAGGTAATGTGCTTAGTGAAACATCACATTATGTAGTAAACTCCATAACTGGAAGTGTAGTACAAGCCAAACACCTTGAAAGTGGTGATATGGTAAGGCTTGGAAAGGAGTATGTCAGCAACTATATTGAGAGTGCCGATGAAGTAGTTGAGGAAGTCAAAGTTACCAAAGAAGACAAGAGAGATGGTACTAAAGGTATCAGGTCTATCTTTGAAGGTATTCATACTCCTCAAGTATTCACAGTATGCTTCAAGAAGCAGGATAAACCTAAGACTAAGAAGGCTTTACAGGCAGAGATTGACTACTTGGTGAATCAGTTCTGTACTGATATTGACAAGGTTAAATCCAGCAAGAAAGGTGTGGCTGACAGGGCTAAAACTCTGATTACAGAGTTCATTAAAGAACCTATTCTACCTTATGAACAAGGTGAAGATAGAGTATTGAGAGGTTTCAAGATTCAGTTTGAATCAAGAGATGGTAGATACAATTGTGTTGATATGGATATTGATGGTGAAGATAACATCAGACCTGTTAATATCAACACTATCAAATGGTTACAAATTGGTGGAACTAAATACATTGTTGAGTAATGGTAACAAAGAAAGATTGTATTGAAGCTATTGAGGGTTATCCACCTCATGTTGTTGAGCTTATGCTTGATGAACAAGAAAGACAAGGTAACCCAAGGAATGTAGCAGTATTTCAAAAGAAAGCTGATGCTGGATACTTTGAAGGTGGTTTTACTTGGGGTAAATCTGTAAAAGGACCCATGTTCTGGAGTAGTATTCATAATGGTCATAAGTTTGAGATTGCTATCCCTGAATCAAAAGTTAAGGCATCCAAAGAGGTATCAAAGAAAGCTGTTGAGAAACCAGTAGAGAAACCTGAACAATCTGAAGAGATTGAAGTAGGTACAAAAGTATTGGTTAAGTTTCTTGATGGAAGAGTTGAAGGCAGAACCAAAGAAAGAAAGAAAACAGTCATCTCTGTTCTTAATACAGAGAAAGGACCTGTTTATGTCTGTGTTTCAGATGCTTTGCTTCAAAAACTCCTGTCTGTTACAACCACTACAAGTGGTATCAGCAGTCATACTATTGATGAACTCAAGATAGACAAAGTTGAACCTGAAAAGGTTAAGCTGACACTGAAAGACATTTCAGAAGGTAAAGGTGTGGGAATCCCACCTGAACTGATTGAGATTGTTAATTAATCTATAAAAGTAAGGGCATGGTGTAATATCATGCCCTTTACTTATTAACCCTTAAGTATATTGATATGCCAAATAGAACTTTTATCCTTAATAACTTGCATATTAACAAAGTAACCCTTATATTTGCACATAATTTTAATTAAAGAAATAATATGGCTATAAGATGTATTCCCACTACCAAAGAGGTAGAAGAACTAGCTAGAAAACTTCAAGGTGAAACTGTTGCTTCTGTCAAGGCTTTAATTGCACTATGGCAGGAGAAGAACAACAAGGATATAGATACTTTCCCCACAGCTAAAGAACTGAATGATTTCAGGGCTAAGCAGAGACAAGCAACCACTGGTGTAAACAGTTATTCTGGTAAGATAACACCAGATGAAAATACTGTGTTTGTGTTTGGTAGTAATCCTGAAGGCAGACATGGTGCTGGTGCTGCAAGAGTAGCAAGAGAACAATTTGGTGCTATTTATGGTCAAGGAGAAGGACTTCAAGGAAATGCTTATGCTTTACCTACTAAGGACCTTAGAGTTAAGGAGAATAATGGGTTTAGAAGTATTTCCCCTGAACAGATTATTGAAAACATCAGAAAGATGTATCAGGTGGCTACAGAGAATCCTGATAAACAATTTAAGGTTGCCTATACTAATGACCTTAATGAGAAGACTCTTAATGGATATACTGGTGAGGAGATGATTAATATGTTCATTGAAGCTGGTGATATTCCTTCTAATGTGTACTTTAGTGAGAAATGGGTTAATAGTGGAAAGTTTGCAAAACCACAAGCAGAGTCCTCATTCAGAGAAGATTTAGCTAAGGTTAGTCAGACTTTTACCCCTATTGAAAGGAAGAACAGAGTTAACTTAATCACTAGATTGTTCAGCAATAAGGTAACATCTGCTTTGGAAATAATGAAGAGTAACCTCAATAAAAGAATTGAGGCAGCTACTAGTTATGAACAACAGAGGGAGCTTATTGATGATATGACAAAGCTCACCAGACCTCAAGTGATAAGAAGATTAGGACCTTCAAACATCTTCAAGAAAGTAAGACAGATATTCAGTGTATATACAGAAGCTACTCAAGAGGAAAGAGTTGAATTAGAACTTGCTAATATTAATGCTGACCCAAAAGCTGCAAGACTCAGTGATGAACAGAAGCTGAAAGCTGCTCAAATGAAGGCAGATAGACAGTATAAGTCATTCATGAAGATACTTGATAACTTTCAAGTATTAGCAGAAGAAGCAAGTGCTAACTTTAGTCTTACAGAAGGAGTAGTCATGGATATAAGGAATGACTATGAACTTGATGAAGATACTAATACTGATGCAGTTGATGAAGAGGGTAATTCTATTGATGACAATGCAGAGAACAAGGAAGAGAACTATAAGGATGGATGGATGACTAATGTAAGAGAAGTTGCTTCATACAGTAGTCTTAGTAATAGAGTAAGAAACATCATAAGACAGATACCAAGACTTAACAGAAGAGGTACTTATGACTATGATGATTTAGGCTATGAACAGTATCTTGAACCTTCTTATGTTCATTCAGAATTGATACAAGGTCTTAGGGATATGGTAGATGCCAGAGACATGATACCTATGCTTAATAAACTTGCATCAAGGAGACCTTGGGCTAGACAGATATTGCAGAAAGTTGAGTCTGACAATCAAGTATTCACTGCCTTCTACAGAGCATATAGAAAGGATTATTTAAGCTATTGGATTCAGAAAAGAAAAGCAATAGGTGATGGTTCATTCAAGACTGAAACTATGTCTATCAATAAGGCAGAAGGTACAGCTCATTACTTTGATGAATGGAGAGACAACTATGAATTTGGTAACATATTGGATAGTGACAGCTTATATGATAAGAATGGTGACATTCACCTGTCTAAAGCTAAAACAGGTCTTGAACTTGTTAACAATATCCTTAGCCAGTTCTCAAGAGTTGATAGAGAAGATGAGATTAGATTGTCTAATGACACTAAGGTCAACGATGACCTTATGAAAGCACTTAATATGTTGGGTATTTCCATTGGAAAACAGACATTGCAAGAATCTCTGAATTATGCAATAGATAATACTTCCTATCCAGTAGCAATCAGACAAGTGCTTGAGGCATTAAGAACCATATATTATGACCTTAATAAAGGTAATGATAAGGTAACTGATGGACAACCAGCAGACTTGGTAAATATCTATGGTAGCCAGTTCAACAGTATTGCAGAAGTATTTAACTTTGTTGATGAAGATACTGTTGAAAGTAGTGTAAGGCAAGGTGATAAAACCAGATATGCTCATGTGAATCCTTCATACCTGACTACTTTGCTTAAGAAGCTAAGAAGAGAAGGTTTTGAGGAATTTATTGATGCAGAATATGGTGCTGTAGATTGGTTCAACAAGAATGGAGTATGGAGAAATCAATGGATTGAGGATATAAGGAATGACCAAAGGGTAAGAGATAAACTTGACCACATGGTTCTTCTTGAGTTCAACAGAAAGGAATATAGCAGATGGAATGCACTTGATGCTACATTAGCTCTATTTAATCAATATTTTGCTGAACCCAGTAAGGAAGATACAGGCTTTGCTTGGTATCAAGTACCTATGTTGTCAGATAGCCAGAGTGCAGAGTTCATTAGACAGAAGAGATATATTGCTGACTATGAGAATGTTATAAGTGATAAGATGATTACACTTGTTAAACAGGAGCTAGACAGAATTGCCTTGGTCAAGAAAAGAGCTGAATCTGGTGTTGATGAAATAGGAAACTTTGATATTACTAAGAAGTCAAAAGGTGGTGCTGAATTTAAGTTCTTCCCTGAACTTAATACAATGAAGTTCGATGGTTTAAGCTTTGAAGAAACACTGACTAATATCAAGAACAATGCTACATTGGAAGAAGTAAATCAGTTCATTAAGGATACTGTAACAGGTATTATGAATGACAGGTTTAATCTTGCAATTGAGAATTGGAGAAAGATTGGTGTATTTGACAGAGTAAGTGATGCCAAAGATGCCAAGTTTGTAAACTTCAACAGGTATAGTGAGGATGGTGTAATATCAGACTTAAAGGAATGGTATTGGAATAGTACTTATGCCCAAAGTCAGATGATACAGATGCTTACTACTGACTTAGCTTATTATAAAGACCTTGAGGACTTTCAAAAGAGAAACAAGCAAGTTCATGCTCCATCAGAGAGACTGAATACACTTGCAACTTGGAATGGAAATCCTGTACTGGCTAGGGATGCTAATGGTGAACCTAGAAAGGAAAGGACTATATACTTGAAGGATGATGAACATAAATCCTTATCTTTTGAAGACATTAAGGAAGTAGTTGATGCAAAGGTAGCCAAAGGAGAACTTACTGATTATGATAGAGCTGTCATCTTAGGTAAGTATGAAAAGGTGAATGTTGCTGATGCTCAAGCATATAGAAGTCTTGACAGCTTTAGGGCTACTCAAATCATGGCTGATATGTGGTCACAAGAAGAAGAGGATGCATATAATAACTTCAAGGATAATAAGTGGTCAGCAAGAGATTTCACTGTACTGTGGAATACCAGAAAGCCTTACTTATATACTCAAAGTAACCAAAGTAATCAGGTTGATGAAGGTCAGATAAGGGTTCCTACACAAAATAAGAACTCGGAGATGATTCTTTTGACACAAGCTATCTTTGGTGAAATACTTGCTTCTCCCAAGATGAAAGCTATGTCAGACTTCATGAAGAAGTATGAGATAGATGTTATACAGTTTGAGAGCACAGTCAAAGATGGAAAACAAGGTGTAATTGACATAAATGGTGTTGAAAGCTATGAAGAAGTTATAGGAGTACTTGAACAAAGTACTGGTGTAGCATCAGGTATGGCTAATCCTAATTATGTGCATGAGTTTGACTATAATGACTATGGTATTCAGACTGCAACTCCTGAACATGGTATTGACAAAGAACAGTTAGTAGGTACTCAAATTAGAAGGTTAATAGGTGCTGATATTGCAGATGATGCAATACTTACTTATGGTAAGAAGTCAATGACTAAAGCCCAATGGTTTGATTATTTCAATGCAGTTAATGTTGCCAATATCAGAGAGAAGTTTGAAGAAGTACAGAAGATATTTGGTAGTCCAAAAGAAGTTGAGAAGATTCTTCAAAGTGAAGTAAGAAACAATCCAAGGTATGGTACAGACCTACTTGAAGCATTATCACTTAATGAACAAGGAGAATTTACAATACCACTTGATGACCCTTCACAGGCTTTGAGAATACAATCATTGCTGAACAGTGTTATTAAGAGCAGGATTACTAAGCAGAAAATCAAAGGTGGTGCTCTTATTCAGGCAAGTGCTTATGGTTTAGCAAGAAAACCACAGATGGTATTTGAGGGTGAAGGAGAAAACAAGAAATTGAAATATATGGAATGTTATCTACCTTGTCCATCAGAGAAACTGTATGACTTACTGTTAGACCCAAATACACATGAGCTTGATATTAACAAGAAGGATGAGAGTGGCAAATTCATTGTACCAGAGAAGCTAAGGGAAGTAATAGGTTACAGGGTTCCAACAGAGGATAAGTATTCAATGGCTCCATTAAGAGTAATTGGTTTCTTACCAAGACAAGTTGGTTCAGTAATTATTCTACCAGAAGATATTACAACTATTGCAGGTTCTGACTTTGATGTGGACAAGATGTATGTTATGTTCCATGATTTCTATCTTGAGGACTTTGACAGAGCAAGAGCTAAGAAAGACTTTGAGAAAGCTAATGCTGGTACTGCTGACTTGATTAACCAAATGCTTGGTCTTGAAGAAGACATTGAGGAGAATGATGTATATAAGGAATGGTTCAAAGAGAATCAGGAGATGTATAGACATGACACACCTAAGGTTGTACCTTATAAGTACAATTATAATAAGGTAAGTGGTGACTCCAAGATGGACATCTATAACAATGCAAAGGCTAACAACAAGCCACAGAGAGACAGTCAGATGATAGACCTTATGTGGTCAGTACTTACTAACAGTGATACTGCTGGTAAGTTCCTTAACCCCGGTGGATTTGATGAACAAAAGAGAACGGCAAGACTTGCTACTATCTTACAAAATAACACATTAGACCAGCTTAAAAGCAAGTATGGTGGAGTAGATAAACTACTCAACTATAGTCTTGATGAACTGGATGATATTGTTAGAGAGAGTAAACAAGTATTGAATCCTCTTACACCAGATACATGGGTTAATCTACATCAAAGGAATATGTCTGGAGCATCATTGATTGGTATTGCTGCTAACCATAATGCTTCACATGCTCTAATGCAAAGTACCCAATTAGGTATAGCACCAGAGTATGTACTGACAATCAATGGACACCAGTATAACTCATTCCATGACATTAAGAATGCAGAGGGTAAGTTCATTACTAGAAATGTATCAGGTTTCCTTGCTGCATTTGTAGATAATGCTAAAGACCCTATTGCAGGTGATATGAACTTTAACATGGTAACTGCTGACTTAGCATTTACTCTGTTAAGAATGGGTCATTCTCCTATGACTACAGGTTTGATTATCAGTCAGCCTATTGTCAGAGAGATAACTGAAATGATTGAGAATACTAGAAGAGGAATGACTGATGTTATCAATGAAGTACTTGAGAAATATAAGAAACTTGCAGGTGGTGAAAACATCAACACAAGGGACAAGATTAATTCTCATAACTTCACAGATAGTGAACTTGCAAGTAACATTGCAGCAGCTAATAATCCTTCAGGTAATTCATCAAACATTGAAGAGGCACAATTCTTTGGTAATCAGCTTATGGTTGGATATATGTTCAGCAAGTTAAGCAAGTTATCAACTGCACTTGGAGACTTAACACAAGCAACAAGGGCAGATACACAGAATGGTGCAGCAGGTCCATCTATTGCATCTAATGTTGTTAAGATTGAAAGAGTGGATGATTTACTTGAGAAGTCACAGGAAGAAGGTTATCCTTTAACTGGTATAGACTTCATTGGATTTGGAATGGATGAAAATACAATCATTAATAGTCCTACTCCTATTCTTCAAGCAATGTTCACTTATGGTATTGAAGGAACAGAGGATATGTTTAAGCCCTATGTACCTTATTATACTGACAATTACAACAAGGCAATTGCAATGCTTAAGGATGTAACTAAGTTTGGCAGACTTGATGAAAAGACTAGAAATAGTATCTACAATGACATTCTGACTTATTATATGAGTCAATACAGTCAATTTGGTGCAGATGATACAAGAACAGCTCAAGAGAAAAGAGATTACTTTATCAATCAATTCCCACAGGAATTTGCTAAGTTTAAAGAAGTTCATCCTGAACTAAGTAAATTGTCATTCATCAATAGACTTAAGGTTATTGGTAGGACTAAATATAATCCTGTTCCCTCTATAGTGTTCACAAATGTAGGTAAGATAACTCCTATGCAAAAGGAACAATATATCAGAGACTGGACTACATTGTTATATATGAATGAGGAAACCTCTCAAATGGCTAAAGACTTGTTCACATATAATTATTTCAAAGGTTTTGGATTCAGTCCTTCAGGTTTTGGGCATCTGACAAGTACACAGGTTAAGTTAAACAGTAGAGACTATATCAGAAGTCTTAGAGAAGTAATGACCAATCCAATTGATGTCAATAACTTCTGGAGACAATATGTAAGGAATCACATGGATAATAGAAGTCTTGTACCAGATGTAAGTAAGAGTTCAATTGAGGTTGGTGTTGGTACAGAAGGATTTAATATCAAACTTGATAAGTACTCTTCATTTGATGACAAGCAGTTGGCTAAGCCATTTGACCAAAGTACTGACAAGGAGTTCACATATCATGAATATGTTTACTTCAATGTTAAGGGTAGGGACATGTATTTCCAACTGATTAATGTTGATGCTGGTACAGCAGAGTACAGCAGGATTAAGCCTTTAGGTTTAAAGAACCAGTATGTTGAATATCAATATGGAATGGATGCAAGTGCTATGGAAAGTGTTGTTTCAAGTGCTGAACCAAGTACTTCATTCAATGATATATATGATGATTATACTCCAGTAGAAGATACAAGAGATATTAGAGATGTTCCACATCCTACAAGTGATGTAGCTAGAGTACTTGGATATGAAGTATCAGAAGATATGATAAATGAACTTGCTAATTTAACACCTAATGACTTTGACCCTGCAAGTGGTGAAAGTTTCTGTTTATAATAATATTATGGCAAAAAAATGTAAATTAAGACCAGAGGTAGTTGAGGGGATAGTATCCCCTCTCTACTCTCAATTAGAGAATTTCTTTGGCAACAGGAAAGATGCTATGTTCTGGTACACTAGAGCTAAGAGTGTGGACTTTCAAAAGAAGTTCCCTAGTGTAAGGCATGATAAATATGGTGAGCCACTATTTGATGACTTGCTTAACAAGATTGGTCTGTCTAAACTAAAGGATGAGAGTGCTACACTTTCAATGCTTAACAATGAGGTAGGACATACACAGAATGGCAAGGTGGTATTACAACCTAAAGACTATGGTCATGTATCTGCATTGCAGGAACAAGCTGTAAGGTTTAATAATAACAGTCCATTTAGAGACAAGTACTTTGCCACGGTAGAGGAAGCTTATGATGGCAAGAACAGTGGTGCTACTATTATTGTTAAACCTAATAGGGAAAAGAGAAACAGTGAGCCACAAAGACTTGCTGTTAATTATAGTCTGAACAAGAAGCTTGAGGGCTTACTTAATTCATGGGGTATTGGTATTGGTGCACTCACTAGTCTTGAAGAAAGATCAGGTGTTAATGGTGTTATGGACTTAAGTGTAGCAATGGATACTGCTACTGGTTTAAGGCAAGTAATCAGACTTGCTAAAGGTGAACAAGGACAGGCAGCATTACCTGAAGAGTTTGCTCACTTTGCAATTGATGCTATGGGAGAGAATCCCATAAAGACAAGAGTAATCAACTCATTAACCAATGAAGAAGCACTAAGAAGAGTACTTGGTACTGACTATGATAATTATTCATCTAAGTATAATGGAGACTTGAGTATGTTAGCTGAAGAAGCTCTTGGTAAAATGGTAGCTAAAGCCCTTGTCAACAATGATATTTATTCTCCAAGTCCCAGTTTGTTTCAGAGGTTCCTTACCTCTCTAAAAAATTTCTTCTCAAAATTCAATGGTTCTGATATTGATGCTATTGTACAACAGGCACAGAATGAAGCCAATCAGATTGCACAGGACATCACTACAGGCAAGTTCAACCTAAGGGTTAACAGTCCTCAATATAACAGACAGTTCTACAGCCTTACTTCTAAGGTTGACAGAGATGTCAATCTACTTAATAGAATCATTGAACAAGAGCTAAAGAGGTTGAAGATATATGGTAAAAAGGAAGATTTCAATGCAGCTCAACAGGCTTATATTGAAGAGTTGAATCAATCTATTGCAGAGAATCAGGCACTGGAAGGTATATATAAGTATATACAAACTAGTCTTGGAGTACTTGAGAAACTACAAGGGAGATTAAGTACAGTAGTGGATATGGATGCACCTCTTAATGAGAAGATGTCTGCATTAAGGAACATCAGAAACTATATGTCATCTTATGGTAGTATCATACTTGAAATCAGAAAGGATATGAATGCTGCATCAGCAGAAGGTGATAATAGATTCAAGGACAAATTGAGGAATCTTCTTGACCAGAATACTGTTATTATACAGGACTTAAGTGCTGACTTCTATGATGTAAGTAAGACATTGTTTACTGATTTCATTAAACCATTTGTTGGTGAAGGATTAAGTATTACTATTGCTAGAGATAAGTACAAAAAGACTTATACAGCAGAAGAACTTGTTACCTCAATGGATAGGGATATTACTTTCTTTGACAGATGGCTTGACAGTATGGCTGACAGTTCAGACCCTATGCTACAAATTTATGACCAAGTAGTCAAGAAGCAAAAGTTTGAAGCTAGACAGGATACTATCAATATGCAAAAAGATATTGAGTATGCTGCTATGAAACTTGAGAAAGCTGGTATCAAGAATACTGACTGGATGTATGAAAGAGATGCCAATGGTGTACCAACAGGTTACTTTGTACAACCTGTAGACTGGGCAACATATAGGGCTGAAAAGAGAAAGTTCAATGACTATCTTAAGAATAAGTATGGAGAGAATCCAGAAGGTGAGGACTTACTTGAAAGGTCAAGGGAAATAGCTATATGGTATGCAGAAAACAGTAGCAGGGATGAACATAACAATATTGTCCCTAGCATGACTAAATACAAGAGCAAGGCATTTGCAAGCCTTAATTCTGCACAAAAGGAGTATTACAAGTTCATTATGGACCTCAAGGCTAAGTTAGATAATATCCTGCCACAAGAATATACCAAAGTAAATAGGGCACCACAGATTAGGAGAGACTTCTTACAAAGGATGCTAGGAAGCGGTAACAAAGCCAAATACTTCTGGGAAAGTATGAAGGATACCTTAGTAAGAAGAGAAGATGATGTTGATGTACAATATAAGGATGATAAGTCTGTACTAATGGACTTTGAGGGTAATCCAGTTAATAAGTTACCCATATATTATACAAGACAACTTGAAGATATGAGAGACTTGTCTCTTGATTCTACATCATCTATGATAGCTTATGCTTCTATGGTCAATGATTTCAATAGAATGAATGAAGTACTTGATACACTTGAAGTAGGCAGACTTGTACTTGCTGAAAGAAAAGTAGCAGACCTTGAAGGTGATAAGAGAAGAGTTGAAGGATTCAAAGTATTAGGGGCTGAAGTAAAGAACCTATTAACTAAGAAAGGCAGTAACTCTTTCTTCATGGATAAGCTTAATTCATTCATGGAGATGCAAGTATATGGTAGATACATGAAGGATAGTGGCACTATTGGTGAGAGTAAGATTGATACCAATAAGGCAGTGGCTTTGCTTATGAAGATGACAAGTTACAGTACTACAGCTCTTAGCTTACTTACAGGTACAGCCAACATGTTACAGAACTTTGCAACAAGTAACATTGAAGCTGCATCAGGCAGGTTCTTCAATCACTTGGAATTAGCTTATGCTGATAAGGAATATGGTACTCATCTTCCAGCATATCTTGCAGAGATTGGTAATAGAATTAAGACAAGCAAGATTGCACTATTTGATGAATTGTTTAATGTTCAACAGGACTACAAGCAAAGTGTCAGAAATGTGAATTGGAACAAAAAGACTTGGGCAACAAGATTAATAGGAGAAAATGCCATATTCTTCACTACTCAAGCTGGTGACCATTGGACACAAAACAGGATTGCTATTGCTCTTGCTGACAGGTTCAAATTGAAGGATGCAAATGGTAATAACATTAGTCTTTGGAATGCACTTGAAGTAGTTCCTATTGATGGGAAAAACAAGAACATGGGTGCTAAATTACAGCTTAAGAAAGGTGTAACAAAGGCTGATGGAAGTCAGTTTACTCAAGATGATATACTTGCTTTCTCAAACAGGGTAAGAGGTATTGAGAATAATCTATATGGTATTTATAACAGTGAAGACAGAATAGCTGCAAAGCAACTTGCAGTTGGTAGAATGGCTATGATGTATAGAGACTGGATGAGACCATTATGGTTAAATAGATTTGGTAGAGGTAAATATAACTTTGACTTACAGGACTATACAGAGGGTTATTACCAGACTGGTTATAGGTTCTTGAAGCAAATGTATAAGGACATCAAGCAATCAGAGTTTGATATTATCAGTCAATGGAAGGAGCTTACTCCTCTTGAGAAAGGTAACATTAGAAAGGGATTAATGGAGATAGGAACCTATATTGGTCTTACATTATTACTTGGTCTACTTGAAGAAGCAGGAGGTGATGATGAGGATAAACCTTGGGCACTTAGAATGGCTGCATATTCAGCCTTAAGGCTAAAGAGTGATATTGGTGTCATGCTTCCAAGTCCTACAATGCTTGATGAATCTCTTAAGCTACTTGATTACCCAACTGTTATTATTTCCACATTGAAGAAATTAAGGAATGTAATCAAGCTGTTCTATCCTGAAAGCTATGATGAAGTCATTGAGACTGGTCCATATAAGGGATATACCAAAGCTGAAAAATACATATTTGATTTACTTCCATTCAGGAAACAAGTACTTAATGCACTTGACCCTGACCAACCAGCAAGGTGGTTTAAAATGGATGCTAGATAAAAAGAAAAGGGAGATAGTTAATTCTATCTCCCTTTATTTTTTCTTGCTTAGAAGCAACCTAATTGTTCAAGACCTTTATCTCTCTCTTCAACAGAAGCATCATTCCATGAATCACTACTCCAACCTGCTAATTCAAGCAGTTCTTGAGTATTAATATCAAGGTCATCAAACTTCCTATGACTGTCATTGAATAATGAATCATAAGGTTCAGGTTTAACTGTATTCTCTTGTGGAGATTCAGCTACTTTGGGGATACCCCCCTCTGTATATTCAGGATTATTCTGATTAACATCTTGCAAATCCTTCATTGCTTCTAGTAACTTATTCTTCTTTTGGACCACAATAGGTTTGCCACTAAGCTCTGTTACATCTTGAGATTCTGTTACAACTCTTGCAGGATTCTTGCTTATGGCATCCTTAATCATGTTGTATGCTTTCTCTTCTGACATAGAATCTTCACTATGTAAACCTTGTATAATCTGAATCATCTTACCATTATTAAACACTGCATAGTGCTTATATAATGTAGTTTCTCCCTGATTAAGTCCTCTAGTTACAATAGGCTCTCTGTAATAATATACAGGTAATCCTTCAACCTCTATAAGAGGTCTGATGTTACCCTTAGTGACTTGTCCATTAAGTATCACATAACCTTCAACTGCATCAGGTAATCCATTCTTAGGAGCTGGAGCCTGTTTAACTTCTGGTTGTAATAACTCATTAGACTTGTCTACTACAGGTGGAGTTTCAGGTATCTTAACCCCTTGTGCAGCTTTAACTGGTACAAGTGGATTATAAGTTAACTTAATTCCTTTCTCCGCTGTAACTCCTTGTAATTCATCCTTTGTATAGTTCAATACAAATGGTACAAGTGCTAAGGCATTAATAGTACCATCATAACTACTGTCAAATAGATTCTTATATGCACTAAGTTGTAGTGTATATTGGTCTCTTGTACTTCTAGTTTGTCTACTACCAACAGAGCTAAAATAATCTATAACAGCACCTGATTTATCCTTATAAGGATGGAAGCTATACCTGCTGGTCTTGAAGTCATATATATTAAATTCACCTGTCAGTTCATTAACACTAAGAGCATCAAGTTCACCAGCAACTCTGGTGCCATCTTCATACTTATGGAATACAACTATCCTGTTAGTAAGTAACTTTTCACCTGCATTTTCAAGATTAACCCTCATTTGTTTAAGAGCTTTCATCAATGCATTAAATGCTGGCTGGCTCATGTTTGAAGGTTTCTCAATCTTCTCATTAGAACCAAAGAATCTTCTTGCAATATCATCCACAAGGTTACCCATTGTAGCTGCATTGTTTCCACTAAATTCTCCTGTCCAGTTACTACCTATAACAGTATGAACTCTACTATATTCATGGTATTGTCCATCTTCTTCCATTACCATATAAGAACCTGAAGAAGTATCAGCTGTACCATCAGGATTTCTCTTGACCTTTTGTTGGTCTTCCTGTAATCTCTGAAGAGTTGAGTTAATAATAGCTACCTTACTCTGTCTGCCTTCAATAGCTCTCTTGACATCATCAGCTTCACTAGTAGATAAATAAGATTGAGTAGACCTGTTAAGCACTCTGCCATCAGGTAATACTATTCTGTTTCTATCCATAGTAGCACCATTAGTCTTAGTGCCATATAATGATTCAGCATAAGCCAAGTCTCTGATAAGACCAGCATTAGAAGGAGTAACTAGGTTCTCATTAATATCATAGATGTTACCATTCTCTACATAGAATCTACTTCCACCTACAGTTACACTGACTCCCTCTTTACCACTTGCAGGGTTAAAGCTTCTACCCTTTGGATTAACTGCTTTCTGTTCTGTACCTGCATCATCATAATAGTTAGTAGTAAACCAACTACCAGTCATTTGAGTATCAGTCAAGTGTGTATAAAGTAAGTCATCATTCAGTATATCTTGGTTATAAGTACCTGTGTTAACTTTACCTGCTGATATATTGAATGGTGGGTTATACTCATACAGAGCATTAAGTATACCATCATATATTTCTTCAGGAGTTGAATGTACAGCTTCATCATATTGCATACCTTGAACAGGGTCAAGAGTCATTACACCACTTCCACCTCTTTCAACAAGTATATTCTTCCTAATATATTCTCCATCTTTAAGCCATCTAACAGTAAGTACTTTGTTATTACCCATGTTGTCAAGACTTATATGGAAAGTATTATCAAGATGAAGTACTTTACCTAACTCATTAAGTGCAGTTAATGCTTGGTCAGGATTGCTTATCTTAGACAACTTATCTATTGCAGCATGAATTTTTTGTGCAGACTTATTGCCTGATGTACTTAATTGTCCAAGATTAAATTCTTCAGCATTAAAATGCTTGACTCTTACTAGCTTAGGAGAGTATGTACCTCTACTGTTCTTAAGTAATAGATATACCTTACCATCAGAGTGAACTTCATCATATACAGGTTCAGCATTTATATCACCATTAGTCTGTAAGTTCATGTTCTTCATTACACCAAGTCTGACATCACCTTTGACTACATCTTTAACAGATTGTGTCTGGTTTCTATCATACTTGAATCTGCCTAACATTACCTTATTGACAGTAAGTGTAGCCTGTTCACCTTTACCTACTCTGGTAATCAAGTTAGCAAGTCCAACATAGTTCTTACTTTTAGCAGTAGCAAGTGAAGGTAAAGTACCAACTACTTGGTCACCTTTATACATGACTATTTCATCATAATCACCTACTCTTTCTGCCTTAAGTGTGAGAACATCTCCTTCATGGACATTACCATTATTGACATAATCAAAAGCACCTTTAGACTGTAAGAAGTTATATAGACCTTGATAATTAGGATTACTTACAATTAGTGGCTCAAATACACCTTGTGCAAGCTTTTGTGTATTATACTCACTAAGTGCAGGTCTATAGTACCTATTCTCTGTTGTAGCAGGAAGAGATTCTGCATCCTTGTCAAGGTAATTTAACTCCTGTTCATTGGTGACAGAAGCAGAAGGTATTTGAGGTATTCTACTTGCAATAGTACCTATTAGTTTCTGTACTCTGTTGTAGTCGTCCTCACTTGCCATTTCAGGTAAACCACTTATATCATCTATAAGACTGTTCAACTCTGATGATGCCTTTCTTATATCCTCTTCACTTTTGGTTGAAGCAGCCTTAGCCACCAAAGTCTCAAGTGTTCTAATCCTTGGAGCCAGACTGAAATCATCAAGGTATTCTTTGTCAACAGTATTATTAACCTCACCTATAAGCTCTGTATAAGGATTCTTTGCTTCTGTAGGTATTGTTGCAGTAGCATCACTACCAGTAGTCTCACTGCCAGTATCTCTACCTTGTGGAGTAGGAGTTGGGTCAGGAATATCATCCTTTTCCTGTGCATTAGTTGCAGCTTCTGCTATCATATTCTGAAATAGATTGGCAGCTTCTTCACTTAATTCACCTTCTGGTTCTGTAATAAGTTCAGGACTAGTTAAATCAGCAAGTGACTTTTCTTCCTTAAACCTCTTGTCAAGTAATGCATTAAGAGCTTCTTTATCTGTATCTGACAGTTCAGATTCATTGATAAGCTTACCCATTTCAGCACCAAATGACATTGCTTTCTTGAAGTCCTTAGCTAGTGGATTAGTGTTCTCACTCAATAGTTCATCACCCACATTGTTTTCACCTACTATATCTGCTATATCACTGAATGATTGAGCATTAGTAAGTTGCTCTCTTACTTGTGCAAGTTGTTCTTCTTGTGCCCTATTAGCTACTTGTTCATCAGCTGCTGATGTTGCTTCCTGCATCTTTTCAGGATGTGTCAGCAAGTCAGTAAACCTGTTACTGAACTCTACAGCTTTCTCTGCTAACTTCTTAAGGTCTTTAACAGATTGTTCAATATCAACCTTGTCAATATTGTAACTGTCATTCAGAATCTTCCTGACAGCACTTTGCATTGCTACAAAGCTTTCATTCTTAGGGTCTGCAAGTACTGCAAGCAGCTCTTGGTTATTAAGGTCAAGTATGGTTCTATCCATAGTTTTACCTTCCTTTTCAAGGGTTGCAAAGTTCATCTTCAATGCCTCTCTTACATCATCAGCAACCTCATTGAATCTCTCAACATAGTCACCATGCTTCATGTTAAGCCAAGTAAGTTCTGACACTTGTTCACTTGTAAGGTCAGGACTTCCTACTCTTATGATTTTGTCCTTAGTAGTTCTGTAATCCTTGATTTTCCTTAGAATATCATCTCTATCTTCTGTAAGACTTTGAATCATATCCTCTCTGTCCATAGCATTACCATTGGTAGAGAAAGGACCATTACCATTCTCATCAGTAGTATTCTTAATGATATTATCGAGGTTCTCATCAGAAGTATCATATGCCTGATTAATCATTTCAGTAAGGTCATTCAGTTTACCTGCATTGTCAAACATGACAATATCAGATATAAACTGTGATGATTCTGCATCCTTGAATCCTGCAACATCTCCTTCAGCAGCAGCAGCATTCATTTGATTCTGATAATAGTTGTGTCTTACTAATCCTTGATAATAGTTCTGAAAATTAGGGTCTTCAATTCTACTATTCAAGTAGTTAATCATCTCATTATCTCTGGCTTTACCCTCTTGATAATCTCTAAATTCACCAACTATACCACCTTCAATAGTTACAGGACTTCTCCATTTGCCTTCACTTGATTTAGCACTTCTGAACATAGGCATACCCATAGCACCAGTCATAGCACCAATAGTAAATTCTTCCCATGAAGCTGGGTCACCTACTGTATCACTAATACCCTTAGCTGATGCCTGTAACCAATTAAGTGATTGCTGTGCAGCTTCTGGGTCCCACTTGGATATATAGAAGTTCTCTACCTCTGAACCATACTTAAGTCCGGGGATAGTAGCAGCAATCTTCTGTTCCATTTCTTCAGCACCTTCTGATAAGAAACCAGCAGCAGCCTTGACAGGCATTCTAGTTGAAGCATATTTACCATTCTTCATGGCTATCTTTGTATCTCTGATTGCTGTATTAGCACCCTTAGAATACAATTTACCCCACATAAACCAGTTTGATGCTGTAAGAATAGGTATATTAAGAGCCAAGTCTACATTACCCACTTTGGCTTTATCCTCATTTAACTTGGCAAGGGACTGGTCATAAGTCTGTTTTACATCTTGCATAAGTGCATTATACATTTCAGTACCCTTATAGTTCTGGTCTATAGCTTGAAGTCTTTGTTGATAAGCATCATCTACCTTTGCTTTCTCAAAGTCATACCATTCATTAGCATTGTTATATGCTTCTATCTTACCTTCATTGATTGCAGATACAGCAGAACCAACTATAGACCTAACCATAGCAGGAGCACCTTTAAGTGCACCTGATACAAGATTACCAGTAGCCATAGCACCAGCAGTAAAACCTAAGTTCTTGATGAACTTGTCACCCCACCAGTTAGCTGTCCATATATTCTTGTACCATTCACCATTTTGGTCATTCTGAATTTCTTCATTGGTTCTATAGTTAGGCATCATTTGCTCTGACCAATCATTTACTTGCTTCATTCCTTTAGCAAAGTCATTATCCCAGAACCCTGACCATTCACCTTTGTCTATAGCATTAGCTGCACCTACTACTGCACCAAGAGTACCATCAAGAAATGTAGTACCAGCAAGTACTACACCTTTACCAAGACCTGCACCTAATTGTGCATACCAAGGTTGAAGTTCTCCTCTTGTGTTATTAAGGTCATCAAGTTGAGTTGCAGAAGTAATATCTTGGTCATACATGCTATCATTAAGACCTGCTACACCTATTTCCTGCACAGCAGGAGTGCTTATATTCATCTCCTGCTGTCTTGCAGCATAGCCGGGTGTAGGGTCTGCAAATGATACATCATATCCATTCCTTTTTAACTCATCAAGTATACCTTGTCTTCTATTTACTCCCTTTAATGGAGTACCATAGTTAAAATTATCTTGTGCCATATTATTCCATAAACAATTTACTGTCTGTCTTGCCTTAAGTCTTAGCAAGTGTGCTGAACTTACCATCAAGTTCACTCATATAGAAGTCAATCAATAAGCTCATGCTTGCATAATCTTTCTTCTCTTTAGCTTCTTCTATCAACTGTTGAGTGTTCCTTAAGGTTCTGTTCTTATCATCTACTACTTCTGGGTCAAGTACAGCCTTTTTAAGTTTGTCCTTCTTGTCTCTATATATATAGACTAAGTTACCACTTTGAGGGTCAAAGTTTAAGTGACCAGAGTTAGGCTTAATTTCAGCCAGTTCATCAGATTCAAGCTGTTTGCCTTTCTTTCCATCTTTGAACTCATAAGCTGGTATCTTATCCTTAATAGCCATAGTAGCTAAGTTCTGTGTTACCACATCATTTAACAAGCTATTATCAGCTAAATTAGTTGAATAAGTAAAGTCTCTTATGGCTGCTCCTTTGATTTCAGCTTTTGCCTTTTGTATAATAAAGTCATAGTCAGTTGTACCATACTTATCAGTGATTCTCTTTAACTTCTCTCTATTAGGTTGATACTTCTCTTTAGTACCATAAGAACCCCAAGTAGCACCATAAGCTCTTGCTTCATTTCTTACTTCTCTTTCAGCCTCTTCTTTCAATATATCAGGGTTCTCTTTTATCTGTTGAAGGAAGTTGATTTCATCTTGTAATTGAGCAGTTTCAGCATCCTTTACTGTAGTTCTTGGTACTAGTCTGTAACCTAATCTAGGATTACTATTATCACCTTGAGCAGCAGCTAGTTTAGCCCTTTGTAGTGGGTCAAGGTATTCTTGATTCTGCACCTGTTGATATTGTGTATCACCAATAGCACTGTATAATCCTCTACCTATAAACTCTTTAGCTCTTTGCTTAGTTATGTCATCACCCCATGTATCAATACCTGATGAAGCATATACATCATCTGCTATCTTCTTCAGTTCCTTAGGTGCATTAGGGTCATCCATTGCAGCCATGATAACTTGTTCAGGAGTATACCCCCTATTCATCATGCTTTCAAAGTATTGACCACCAAGAATCTTTCTCCATTCTCTTGGTTTCTCCTGTTGATACTTAGCTAATTCTCTTGCAGCTTGAGCAGCTTGTTGAGTAAGCATATTACCACTGTAAGCCTGATAACTTAGGTTAGGATTCTTAATCAAATCATCCAAAGAAAGTGTTGAAGCAGCCTGACTCATCATCAGAGTAGGGTCTTTCAACATAGCTTCCCTTTGTTCCTTAGTTAATTCATCTCTTCTCTTATATGCTTGTTCAATAGGAGTAATCTCCTGACTATATCTTTGTCTCATCTTTGAGAGTGCAGTTCTGCTATCAGGTGTAAGACCACTCTTTGCAAGTGATTCAGCCTGTGAAGCCAAGTCAGTTGAATACTGTTTGTACATAGCATAAGCTTCAGGGTCTGTCTGCTCATTAGCAAGTTTCTCAAATACTCCTGCTCTGGTTGAGAGTTCTCCCATTTCACCTTCAAGAGCTTTATGTTCAGCATCAGCTACCTGTATAGGTTTAATCATTTCATCATAGCTGAATGGTTTGAACTTGCTTCCTATTACTATCATATTACCTGCCATAAGTCAATCTTCCCCCTTTTTTCTTTTTGTTCTTCTTATATTGTACTCTACCTGAACTGTCTAAATCATATAGAAGAGCTGGATTACTTGTTATCATATTCCTTGAAAAATTCTCCTGTCCAATACCACCTAAGTTATCAAACAGATTAGTAAGGTTAGCTGCCCTACCCATTGAGCTTCTCATATTAGCTGTATCATACATTTGAGCCTGTGCTGACTTCTGCTTCAACCTTAGTTCATTCATATGTTGAGCTTGTTGTGCATTAGCTAAATAAGCTCTCATTTGTGACTCTGCATTAAACTGGTTAGTACCTCTGTTGAACCCTTCAACTTGTTGTCTTTGTTGTTGGTTATACAGTTCAGCCTGTCTATGTAAATCACCCATCTGATTGCCATAATTAGCATTAGCTGCAATCAAGTTAGCAGCAGCAGTAGCCCTATTACCACCAGAAGTATTGATTAATGCTCTCCTTTGTGCAGCCTGATTAGCATCAAGCTTATTGAGTTCATAGTTTGTATCAAGTGGCTTATAAGTAAGTCTGTTGTTAATCTGTCTTGCACCTACCGGTTTAACTGGAGTTATTGCTCCACCTATCATCTCTGCTGGTGCATAATCAGGTGTATTAGTAAGACCAATTGCATCACTGAATACTCCTAATGCAGAACCAACTGCTGGTGCATATCTCATCCATGTAGGAGCTAATCCTGTCTCTTCTTGTGGTATATCTATATCAGTGTAAGTCTTTTGGTCTACATCATATCCTGCTCTTTTGGCAGCATCTCTTGACATCTTTTTACCACCATCTGCAAACTTATTTCCACTCTTTCTTTCCCTTACTCCCTCTTGTATTCCTGCTAATCTATTCATACTTGCTTCAAGTCCTCTTCTACTTATTGGGTCATTAGGTCTTTCAGCACTTTCCTTTTGTAGCTTTTCTGCTGCATCTGCAAAAGTACCTTCCTTTAATCTTAGTCTCTTTCTGTCTTTCTTAGGTACCTTAAGTCTGTTACTGAATACATAGTCATTAAATACTACTTCTCCTTCTTCAACTAAGTTAGGTACTCCTTGTGGGTCTAGTCCCATTTGTACACCTTCAAATGGATTCTGTTCATGTGTACCACCATTACCAATCATAGTAATACCATTACTAAAGTCCCCACCTTGTGTGTTTAACCAGCCACCAAAACTGTGATGCCAGCCTCTTGCATTCTGTGCAAAGGTAGCTCTCTTTCTGACAGCAGGACTACTACTTCTTTTGCCTCTTGCTATACATTCAGAAGTTACTTTACCACCACAATATTCTGTGAACTTACCTCTGTTTGCTTTCTTTATGTGGATACCGCCACCATCTTTAAATAGTTGTCCACCATAGGCAGCAAAGTTTGCTAATAAATCCAAGTCTTGCATTTCATCTGCTCCTTCAAGTGCCAAATTAATCTTCTCATCATTAACTGAATTAACAGCTTGTCTTTGCTTATTTAGTTTTGCTGTCAGGTCTTTAGCCTTACTACTAAACCATCCATCTTTACCAACCTGTGACTTTTGTACATTACCTAAGTCCTGATGTTCCATTTGCTGTTGTATTACAGATTCTATGGAGCTATTATCAAATTGTGTATTAGCTGCTTCTGCTGTCTGTGCCTTAGTCTCATTAACAAATTCCTCATTAATTTGACTACCAAATGCCCTGTTAACCAGACCACCTAGTACATTAACACCTGCTCCAATAAGACCACCTACTCCGGGAATGTTAGATGCAAGACCACCAATAGTTTGCATAGCTCCACCTACACCAGTAGACATACCACCTGATATTGCATTTGATGCAGCACTTGCTATGCCACCTGCAATACCACTAATACCACTGGCACCACCCATTAGTCCACCTAATTTTGAAGCATCCATAGCCTTATTAGCTCCTGTCAATGCTCCCAATATACCACCACCAGCATAAATATTGCCTTGATGGTCAACCAACCAAGGAAGTACTCCTTGTTCTTTAGGTTTAACAGGAAACCTTTTCTTCTTTATCTTGTTAGCCATAATTAATTCATTTTGTGCAAAGATACATAAAGACTTTGTAATATGCAATAAACCTTATAAAAATAATAAGGGCAGCCAAGTATTTGACTTAGCCACCCTTAATTTCTACTCAAAGAAACTCACACCAATGCCATGAAGTTCCATGCTATCAGTGCTCTCTTTATTCATCTGCAATTTAATATAAGCCCATGTGTTTCTTATCCTGTTTCTATTACCATTATCTCTTGGTATGTTAGCTCTCCATATTCTGAACTTTCTCTTAAGTGGAGAAGGATAACCAACCCTGTTAACCAGCTCTAAAGTACCATGCTGATACTCATTCCATACATCCAATTGAGTGAATGTTTCATTAGGCATAAGTTCACCATCTCTTTTAACATCAGCCCTGTATTCAACAGTATTGAATATCTTGTCAACAGGTTCATCCTGATTAGCTACTATAGTCACATAGAATGGTTTAAACTCACCATAGAACATATTATAGTCACCACCATTGATTTCCCATACCTTATTCTTATTGACTGCATAGAATTTATCCCTATAGTTTAACATTACAGGAGTCTTTTCATAGCTCATGAATGAGGTAAATTGACCTATAAGCTCTGAATAAGCCAGACAATATTTATCATTGATAAAGTATACATCATCATTAGTCTTGTCATAGAATGTTCTGAAGTTCTTGAAGTCAACAGGATTCCATCTATCAAGAGTGTTGTTAGCACCTATGAACTGTCTGAAACCAAGTTTATCACTTAATGAGCTAATAGACTGTCCATCAAATGTATATAAGCCATTAGTCAGATTATCTATAAAGTATATACCTGCTGGAGTCTGACATATAGACCACTTGTTGCTACAACCTATAAGGTTACTTACATATCTCTTACCCTGTACCTTGTAGTTATTACCAATCTCAACAGGTACACCATCACTAACAGGAATCTGTACCCTAGGATTAAAGATAATATTACTCAATCCCTGTTCTTGGAAACAGAAGATTTCATTGTTCAAGGTATTAAGTGATATTACTTCACCCTTATCACCATCTAAGTCAAGTGTTGAAGCTAATGTGATATTAGTCCAAGTATCAACCACAGAACCATTAGTTTTCTCACTTGTCCAAGTTACTGTATTAGGAAACCTGTCAATAGAGGATATATCCCTTGATGTATAGTTATATGTGAAGAAGTTGTTCTTCTGGCTATATACAGGATTCAATAGATTGAAGTTCTCTGGTGTTGCAGTAAGATTACTCTTATTACCTCTATTCCTGTCATATCTTCCATCTATATTAACCCTTGTCTCACACATAAATGAAGTCAAATCAACTATTTGATTCTTCTCATCATTACTCCAAGGATAAGTCTTTAAACAATCATACCTCTGGAAGAATGTATCCCCCTCTGTATATTCAATGTTCACACTAGGTTTGACAGTACCACTTTCATCATAGAAGTTAACTGTGCTGCCAGCAGGATGCCATATATTGTTAGTATATGCTGCATCTCCTGTTCCACCAAACCTGTTTTCAACCACAGGTCTGTACATATCAACTATAATGTATCCACCATCATAATCTCCAAGTTCTCCACCTTTCTGTGAGGACGTATTACCAATAATATCAACTCTTTGTTGCATGATAGCTCTAGGACCAAATGGTCTGGAAGTTGATTTAACATCATCAGTAATAGGAGCAAGATACTGCTTATAAGCCATACTAGGTTTCTTAACAAGTACATATAATGTACCAACAGAATATGCCCTGTATTGTGTATATGGGTCTGCAACCATTTCTTCCTCTTCCCATTCTTTAGATGTAGTATTGTATTTATACATCTTTCCAAAGAGTTGGTTTTCAGTACTTGATGCTTCCTTTATGAATGCTCTTACATTTGTGTTTGTAGCTTCTCCAAATGAGCTTACTATCTGTATATCATATCCCTTACTTCTTGTAGGAAGGTCACCTTTATTCCAATAATCTCCACCATTCCATCCTAATACTGGCATAGCAGCTTGTTGACCATAAGTGGTGTTATTAAACTGTATGACTGCATGAGGAGTTGATTTAAATCTTATAGGAACTATATCAGTTGTATTAAGTACAGGATACACAGTACCATCTTGTTGCCACCTTTGTGCTAACGTATTCCATGATTGGCTTCTACCATATTCAGATGCTAAACCACTAATAGTACTACCATTCCAGTAATATTGGTCATTTGTATATGGCTGTCTCCATTCAGTAAGTGCACCGGGATTTACAAGAGGATTAGCAACATTAGGGTTATATTGACCCTTCATCTGACACATAGTGAAAGGGTAACTTGTTCCACCATGATAACCATTATAATTACCTCTATACACTCTTTCAATTTGTTGTCCATCAAGTGCATTTTTAATGATAGGTAACTTAATGATTGTATCCTCATTACTGTCAAATACTGCAACCTCTGCAATACCTGTAAACTGGCTGTCTCCTTCAAGATATAATGTAGGAGGAGTTGACCTATGATAATATCCTTCCTTATCTATATAGTAAGTGTCTGTGTACTGTAAGTTTGATAGTATCTTCTTAGTATATTGACCTGTTCTAACTAATGATTGACCTTCTGTTCCTGTCTTATCCATATCATTGTTAAGAGAGGCTTCCCTATGCCAAGGATATACTATCCATGCACAGTTAATCCAGTTACCATCACCACCATCATTACCTAATACATCCCAATCATCATTCCTGTTTGGGTCTCTTCTTGTCAATACACCATCTACATATACAGGAAGTGCACATATTTTCTTCACAGAACTATGTCTTTCATTGGCACTGCCATTCCAATAATTAGTACCACCATACTTAGTGTACATTGTACTGTAATCATGGTTTATAATTCTATAATTAGAACCTGATGACCTAGTTGTCTTAAGGAAAGAATTAGGTCCAATTATACTATAATCACTATAGTTGGCTTTACACTTTGCATAACCTACATACCTTATTTGACAGTTCTTTACAAGAGACTTTACAGTTTCATCAAACTCAATATCAGGTGAATGGAATGTACATATACTACCATCAACCTTAAAGTTACCTTCACTTTCATCAGGACAAGTCTGTGTGCCAGCTCCAGTAGAAACATCTGATATACAATCTTGTGACTGTATCTCACCATTAAAATTGAAGCTTGAAGGTAATGGTCTCTTATGTCTGAACTCAAGAACTACACCACCATCTCTTGGACTTCTTGCCCAATCTAAACCACCATCATCAAAATATCCAGCAAACAGTGGTCTAAAGAACCATGAAGATATTGAGTAAGGTGAATTATCAGGTCTGTCATTAGCCTTAAACAAAGTGGGATTAATGATGCCCTGACATACTACAGTCCTGTCAGTATAACTAGGATAAACCATTACTGGCTTTACAGCTACATAACCTAAGTCTATTAACCTGTTAATGAGAGTAGAGCCAATAGAACTTACTATCTTGTTATAGGATTCAGCAGTTATGTACCTATCTACTTCAAAGTCTCTTATAGGTATAGCTTCTGACCATTTACCTGTTCTATGTAAGAACACAAGACCGGGTCTATAAGTCTCACCTTGTTTAAATGATGTAATTACACCATTATCAAAGCTCAAATTACTCTTGTATGGATATACATCAGTATCTTCAGGAGCAAGAACTGTAACATCCTTACCTTCTGTGGTCAACGGTAAATCACCTACCCCAAGTCTTATGTCTTGAGGAATAGCACTCCTCTTAATGGTAAGATTACCTAGGAACAGAGTATTATCCTTCTGTGTAATTGTATAAGGTACAACTTCTTCACCACCCTTATATAGTAACTCTGCAGGGTCTAATGTTTCACCAGTAGTGTTATTATCTGAATAATCCACATAAGTTCTATTACTGATAGAAGCTACATACACAAATATATAACCATAGTCAAGTGACTTTCTTTCAAGCTTGATTTGATGAGTAAATGGGTCATAGGTTATATTAGCAACTCCACCAGCAGCTTTATCAAAGTCTAGGAAGTATATCTCATGTTCAGGGTCATATTGTTTATTGATAATAATGCCTGAATCACCCTCTACATTTATTCTCCACTTGAGCTTTCCATCTACTTCATCATAAGGATAGTCAGTTAATAATGCCTTACTACCTGACTTGAAAACCTCAACTACTGAAGGGTCTACTATCTGTGTAGTATAAGCATAAGTCTGGCTAATCTCAAGCTTGTTATATATGCTATATCTTGCTTTTAATTCCACACTTGCTACTCTCTTAACACTAGGAGTACCATCAAGTGAAGTCCTTATAATAGAGTATATGTTAATACCATCAAAGTTTGTATCAGGATTATTAACCATAATCCTAAATTCATTATTCACTACTTCATCAGGTCTGCCACCTCTGCCTGTAGGGGAAGTGTAAAACAATGGAGATATGTAAAATACTGTACTTTCCTGTGCATAACTATTGTAGTAAGTCAAAGCATATTGAACCACTCCTGAAGGGAATATACCTGTACCACTTGGTACTTTCTCAACAGTGGTTGTAGCACCTGTATTGAATCCTCTAATGAAGTCAAACTTATCATTTCCATTATAAGTTCCCTCTTCTGCCACTATATTGATTACCCTTGATTGATTAAGACCATCAATCCAGTATACTTTTTGAATACTTTCATTCTCATATGTACCAAGAGTTTGTATAGGATATGCAGTACTGAAGTTCAAGTTACCTTGATACAATATAATCACTTCAAAGTAGTCATTTATACCTTCAAGTCTGTAGATATAGTCTATGCCTTCTACTTCATCTTTAGTGAATATGACTATGTACTTACCAATAGTACAACTGCCAAGAGGAACACCCTTAATATCACCACCGGGGATAAACCCAAGTGGATGTAAGTCACTCCAATATTGGTAGGTATCATCATACACTAAGTCATCTATAAAGTAGAATCCCTTAACACTTTGTGTTATAGGTAGATGCCCTTCATATGCAGTACTCTCTGATTGACCTGATTCAAGTACTATCTCATACTTATGCTGTACCCCATCACTTGTTTCTGTAAGGATACCACCTCTAATTGATGAAGCAAGTGGGTACTGCATGACTATCTTTCCTGTAGGTTCTACAATAATCTTGTTAGGCTGTCTGAATGAAGGCACAGATATTTCCTTAGTACCTTTCTCATTAGTGACAGATAAAAGAGTACTATGTTCCCTTGCAGTTATTCTTATATTCATGTTCTCATAGGCATATTCAGGACTGAACTTACTTACAGTCAAGTCCCTTTGCATACCTTTGATAACATGGCTGGACTGTTTCATTGCCATATTAGTGTAGCTTTAAAAATTCTTTGTTTCCCAAGTCCTTAAATCCTTTTCTAAATTCATTAACTCTTGGTATCATTTGGTTAAGTATTCCACTTATGGATTCCATCTCACTTGGAGAAGGTATAGTAAATTCACTGTTACACTGCCCTGCCTTGAAAGCATACTCCTGTTGGGTGTTATTTAACACTGCCGGTTGTATCTTTCCTAAGTCAAACAGTATTGTGAACCACTCTTTCTTTATGTATAGTTCAAGTGCCTTAAGGAATATTGGATTATCAGGTAACATAGGAAGTCCTTCATCATCTACAGGTATAGCCTTATAAGCTATTTGTATGCTACCATCCTTAAAGGAAGTATATATAACTCTGCCTTGAGTCTTGAATGTACTTTCTCCTCTTTCCTGATTTCTATCTACAGGACAACTACCAAAGCTGTCTGTCATTGACCTCAAGCAGTCACCATGTTTAGTTCTCACCTGTATGATTGAGATTAAATCACATGGAAGCAAAGCCCTGTAATTCTCGATATCAACATCAGCCACCTTGTCCACATATATCTTAGGAAGTCCCATAGCTGCAATAAAGTCCAGTGTATACTGGATAGCAGATTCAAGCCCTATATCAGACATTAAGGGATGTCTTGTTACTCTGCTAAGTATCTCCCTTATGTTAATAAAGTTTACATTGTTTGTCATAAGTATTCTCTCTTTTTCAAGTAAGCAGCATCTACTGCTCCCTCTTTGATTTTTTGTTTAAGCATTATCTTCATGTCCCTGTTGAACTTGAAGTTATAGAAGGACTGGTTCCTGTATGTAGCTCTGTTCCTGTTATAGTATATGGTAAAGATTTCTTTCTCCTCCATTTTAACAAGTGTCTTATTCTTATATGATTCCTCATCTTCATACCATAGTTCTAAGGTTTTGTTCCAATCTACTGGCAAGTTATCATATACCTCACCATTACTTCCAATCTTGATACAGGCATCATACTTTCTTAGCTCAATTACTCCCATTCTATGTGGTATCTTGAAGTCATTACCATTAGCTATTTCTTCTGCCATAAGGTTATTTATCCTTCTGGTTATAGCAAAGTACTGACTCTCTGTTAGCACATATTCCTTGTCTTTGGGTTTAGTCTTTCTATAGTACTTATACCCATCATAGATACCCCATGAGTTTCTTATCTTATGCTCATGATGTTCTGTACTTCTTCTAACTCTTCTCTTGAACTCCTGTAATCCTTCCATTATCTACTCTGCCTATTTGCTGTCATTGCTACATTATCCAAATCATCATTTGAATTATTCTTCTCATCTGCTGGTGTATACTCAGCTTGTCTTAACTCTTTGACTACAAGTTCAATAAGAGGTGGAACAAGAGCTTCTTCAATTGGAAATGTCCTGTCTATGGTATCACATATTTTTCCATCCTCATTACATTCAAGTTCTGATGCTGTTTCTGAATCCTCAAATACAGCAGTAAATCTTATGTTTTCCATATAGATGAACTGTGGATTATTTGATTGAAGATACAGATAATTGTCAGGACCAAGTGTGCAGTAAATGATGTTCTGCATAAACTTGTTATATCCAACATATCTCATTCTGTCTCTGCTGATAAATGTAATGTTGCTTCCTTGGAAGTAATCAACAGGATATACCTTAGGATTACCTACCTTCATAGTAAAAGGTATCTTGGCTTTAGTCCTTAAGTATGAACCACCTTCACAAGGTACTCCAGCTATTGCTGGTACCTCAATAAGCTCAAGACATAGAGTTTGATAATTGGACTCTGGCATTGGCTTCTTGATGTCTGCATATCTTTGCTTTAACAAGAAAGCTCTGTACTTTGATAGAAGGAACATCACATGGTCTTCAGTAAAAGTGAAGTCATCTGCTGAACCCTTAAGCTCATCAAGTACCATATATACTAGCTGTCTGTAAGTATTCATAATTTCATTTAGTCTATAAACATTAATACTCCTGCAAAGGTAAGTATTTTGATTTACCTGTGCAAGAGTATTAATAATTTAGTTGTATGTATGTTACAGAATCTCTCTTAATCCATCTTCTGCATAAGTTTCACAGTCATATCTCATGTCTGTAGTTGGAGCTTCTTCTTCAGTGTATGCCTTGAACTTGATTCTTTTAACTTGCATGAGTCCTACTTCCCAATCAGCATGAACTCCAGACCAAGTTCCCCATTCACCTAGTAGCACATTCTTATCATAAGCATTACCACTTGGGAACCAACAACCTACAAGCATTGTCATAGGATTGAATGGCACAAATGCCTTACATATTGCTATAGGTTCATCATCAATATACAATGCAGTGTAATCCCCTTTCCAGTCAATTGACCACTTATGATATTGTCCATCATCATAGTACTTCTCTACATACCTTGCAGATTGTTGTACTGCCTTAGGGTCAATATCACCTAAAGGAGTTCTGTTATTGACAGATAACTCACCTTTACCTAATTGTGAATTAGCAATAGTACCATATACTCCACAACCATCATTCCATGCTTCATTCATCCAGTTATTAAATCTGCATGACCTTACATTAGCACCATAGTTGACTTCATCAATAGTATCCATTATCTTAACCCACTTAAGTTGATTAGACCTTAAATAAGATGCAGAGTTTTGTGGGTCTGTTTCTGTAACAGCATCTATAGCTGCCTTGCTTGCTTCCCAGTCAATCATCCATGTACCATAGTCAGCACCAGTTGCAGTACATCCTATAGCTTGTCTGTAACTAAGACCCGGAACATACCACATAATACTAGTATCACTATTAGGGTTCATTACTGTCCTGTAAGGTGTATTCTCTGAACCAAGCTCCATATCAATCTCATTGTTGATAACTACCCAAGTTGCACCATAACCACTCTTTACAGAATCAGCATAAGTGTAACCTTTAACACCAGTTTCTGTCCAGAACTTGAATGTCTTGTCATAGTTATATATCTCTTGATAGTGGAAATACCATAGACAGATTGCTAAACCTATCATTCCTTTTGGTACCTTAAACCAGCAGTCAAACATACCATAAGGATGATAATCCACTGACTGAATAAGACCACCAACTCTTGAGGTTCTCTGGCTTGTGTTGGGTATATAATTCAATGGATTTTCAACTAAGTCCACAGGTAGTCCATAACCATTAGCACCAGCAGGAGCTACAGCAGGAACAATTCCTCTATATTTATCTCCATGTTGCTCAAGGATAAGACACTTAAGTCCTCTGTTGAAATATATCAAATTACCATTAGTTCCACCACCCATGTTTCCACCCCACCTTTTCTGCTTGGCATAATACCTCTTCTTGAACTCTGTTACAGCTGCATCAAAATCACCTTCAAAGTTTATGTCATAATCAGCCTGTGCAGGAGTAAGTTTAACACTCTTGATTTCCCTTGACACAGAAGACAGGATATCCTCACCAGATTCTACCTCTATTCTTGTTTTACCTATTGGTAATCCTTCAAGTAAGAACCTTACAGTAGCATCCTTCATTTCAGTCATCTCTGATGTTGGAATAACAGTTACAGTACCATTATCATTTGTGCACTTAAGTTTAGGCATCTTCTTATAGCCAGCACCCAATGCTTCCATGACTGTAGGGTCTATATATTGATAAGGAGTGTCCCAACTGTCTGTACCAGTTATTGTAGACTTATGTAGACCAATCCTTGATACAACATAACTTGCATTAGTCATATCACCTGATTGAACAGGACATCCTACAAATAGTCTGGCATTAAGCTCTATGTTCTGATTAAGTTCTACATCTTCAAATACTGTACCACCAATAGGAGTAGGCAATGAATTACCGGTCTTAGCCCAAATTATGTCAGTTTTAGTACCACTTATATAAGCACTTGCAGTCTCATCAACCTTAAAAGGATAGTTAGATAAATCACTGAATATACTGACACCATTAACCTTAAAGTCTGTGATAGTGACTTTGCCAGCCACAGTAGTTCCGCCCTTTAGAAAACCTAAAGAATAACCTACTGCTATTCCATATGCAGACTCATTAGGTATAGTAACAGTAATTTTTTTGCCTGTACCATATTCAGGAGATTTATAGATACTGTTACCCTTCTCAATTTGGTTATTAATATCATTATCTTCTATGTATTGGTAAGTAGCATAATCTATGCATAGACCAATTTCAGGAGTATATTGTGTACAATCATAAGTAAGCTCTATGGTCACAGGCAGCCTACCAGCATCATATAACTTATTCTTAAGGTCTACATTACCAACATGTGCTCCGGCATTAATAGGTATAGCTGTCTGACTATAATTACTGTAGTCACTAATTGATAGGTAATTTATCTTATCACCATTAGTCACAAGTAGTAATGTATACCATTTGCCACTAGTAATAAGAGGGTCACCAGTAGAACTAGTCAACATTACCTTACCAAATACATTTACCTCTCTACAATCTCCAGCCTTGTTAAAATTAAACCCTAAGTAATTGGTATTATCATGTTCACTGTTATGGTCTATCCCTAATAGCTTTAATGGACCTACATGAGTAGGGTCTGCATAGAACTTCATTATGATTGCATTTCTATCAGTAGCAGGATTAGATACAGTAAACAAGTCCTTATAGAATATGTTCATTGATGCACCTTGGTCTGGTAGCTTGTCATTTACATAATCAAAAGGTAATCCAATGTAATGGTCTTTGTTAATAGCACAACCTATATAGGTTTCTTCTGGATTATCAGTACTGGTTCTCATCTCAAAGTGATAGTTCTCATTCTTACCTAAGTAATCATCAGATGTCCACAAGGAAGATAAGATATTATCAAATGACTTGGTGCTGTAATCCATAGGAAACATCCAATCCAGTTTATCAGGACTTGGATACATTCTTGCCTTTACATTAGGAGCATCAAGTAATACTATTCTACCATTCCATTCTACTTTACCTATAATGGGATTAATACCAAGAGTAGGTATAAGATTAGTATGAAACAGGAAGAATTTCTCTTCATCCATTTCATAATGATATATCCTTAAGAGATACTCTGTATCATCAGGTAATTGTCCCAAGCTAATATTATTGATTTTACCTGTAGGAGACACAATAACATTAGTACCTAAAGTGATATAATCTGTAGCACCAACCTGTTTATATTGTATATCCACATGTTGGCTATCAGTAATCTGTGCTGCAAACTCTAGTTTGGGTAATGTATAATTGCAAGGTATTCTCTCTTCTCCAACTACATTAAGTATTTGGACAAGTATGGTATGTGAGGTACTTCCATTAACTTCTGTATCAGTAATGACCAGTGATTGCCTAGTATCATAATCAGGAAAACTAAATGCACCTTGATGCACCAGTTTCTCTTCTGCTACTACAATTTCACCATCCATTATCTTGTTTCTTCTAATGAAAAGTGTAGCCCCATCAACAGGAGCCACACTTACACTTAGAGTATTCATGAAGTAATCATAGTTTGGATTCTGTACTTGTACAACATTACCATCAATTACTTCACTTGTCAAAGCCACTAGAATAACAAGTTCCTCACTAAGGATAATCTCATCACTTGAGCCTACCTTGTAACTTATCTTATAAGTATATTCATTAAATGTAGGAACTGCCATATCTTAATTTATTTATATAATAAACCTCATACCTGACTCTGGGAAGGATTCACCATCATAGAGTAATTCAGGTGTAGGTCTATTAGCTGTATTAGCATTAAGCTCCTCTGTAGTTAAAGGTTCATACTTTACTTTGCTTATCTTTAAATGCCATGCTTCAAAGTTAGCATTAAGTCCAGCCCATGTACCTGTACTTTCAAGAGTAGCTACATTATTTACAGGAGTCTTTTTATCATAGTCAAGAACCTTCCATACTCCATCAATCTTCTTGACACTAAGAGTAGGAAACCATATACCTATTACAAAGTGCATACAGTTGAAAGGAACAAATCCCCAATTCTCTTCTACCTTGACTCCATCAACCCACAATTCAGTGTGGTTAGGATACCATACTATAGTCCATTCATGGAATCTACCATCAGCATAACCTTTAGGTGATACTCTTTCATCAGCAAGTGCTGTCTTATAAGCTACATACTCCTCTTTATAAGTAGTATCATTCTTATAGTAGTCCATATTGCTTGCTTGAGCTGTTGCTACAGCATCAGCAGGCATAGCACCATTAACCTTTGCAGGCAGATAATCCTGTCTTGATTCCCATCCATTACCTGAACTGTATTCACCTTGCCAGTTGTTGAACTTACAATTACAGAAGTTAGGATAATTAGTCTGAACAAAAGTTTCTCTTTCTTGTTCCCAACTTGCTCTGTCATTAGGCTTAGAAGGGTCTTTCAGTATGAATCTACCAACATCTTCATAAGGAAGAGTGTTATCATCAACAATACCTATTCTATATGGAGGATTAATAGCAGTAGGTACTGTAGCCTTAGGATTAGTAGTTATAGGGTCAAAGTATGCACACTTGACAAAGTCCCAAGGAGTATATCTTGTACCACCAACAGCAGCAGTAGGGAAGAAGTCCTGTGTATCATTTGAAGGTAACTCCATGTCAATTTCATTATTGACAACACAATAGAATCCATTCTCTGCATCACCTTCCTTGTTATAGATTCTACCTACAGGATTAGTAGAAGACATCCACTTGTTATAACCAGTAGAACCTTCACTAAACTCCTGATAATGGAAGAACCATAATGCAGGACATAATCCCCAGTTATCCTGACCAGCCTTTAATTCAGGGATAGCCATTCTTACTGTGTACTTACCATAAGCAAAGTAATCAACTGTTCTAAGTGTACAACCTACTCTTTGTTTGAAAGGAGTAGTACCTTTCCTAGTATCATTCTCTGCATAGTAGTACATGTTTTCTCCATAACCTGTATACTGTTTACCAGCTTCTGTTACCCATGCTTCTTTTCCTACACCCCATACTTGACCACTTTCAGGATAATAGTCACCATGTGCTTCAAGTATCAAGCTCTTTTCAGCTCTACTTGCATACACAAGATTAGAGTTTACACCACCATTATATCCACCCCAGTTACCATGTTTGGTATAGAATTTAGACCTAAAGGCATTAACAGCAGAATCAAAGTCCTGCTCAAAGTCAATTACATATCCTGTATTTGTTACTTGTTCCTTTTGAGTCTGTACTACAATACCATCCATGTTAGTGAATGAAGTATTTGAAGTATATTGTGAGTAACTCTGTAGCACTATCTTATAAGTACCTGAATTAAGTTTTGTACTATCAGTACCATCAATAGCTGGGTCAATCATAAAGGATACCTTACCTACAGATTCAACTTGACCATCTTCACCAATAGTATCATCTTTGAATAAATGGGTCATACTTGAGTTCTGCAAGTATAGACAATTAGCCTTACTGATTGTACCACCTTGAGGATAGAAACCTAAGCAAGGAATATATAGATAACCAGCTGAAATCTTGTTGAAGTCTGTAATAGATTCATTAGATAACATACCAATATGGTTAACTATAAGACCCTTGGTTACATACTGTTCAGTTCCTATAACATCAAATATTGATTGAAGTACTTCAGGATTATAACCAAATCCAATACCAAGTCCATCTGTAGCAGGGTCTCCTGCATTAGCAATGCTTGATTCAGCAGGTTGACCCGGACCTACACAAGTGTAGACCTCAGTGTAATATTGAGAAGATGATTGTAGTTCTTCAGGACCTTTAGCTGTATAGATATGTACTGTACCTAAGCCATGACTTATCTGGGCAGTATACCATTTGTTAGTTGATAAATTAGTTATGCCACCAACCATAGTATTAGGTAATGCTGTATCCTCATTCAAGGTTATTTCACCACCATTAGCCACACTGCTTTTCCTAACCTTTCTTGAGTGAAGTACTCCATCTTCCCCAACATAAATTGAGAATGATATTGCAGCTGTTGCATCATTAGCTTGCTCAATAGGTATCTGTGTATAGATAGGAGCTTGCTCACTACCTGTGTTGTTATATAGAGCCTCACAAGTTACAATTGCTGCATCCTTATGACCCTCTTCAAGATAGAAAGATACTGTTAGTAAACCTCTAATATCATCAGCATAGATTCTACCTGCAATGAAACCACCGGGGTTCTTAACATGAGTGTTAGGCAACTTGATATAGTTACCAGTATTACAGTAATAACCTGAGTATGTTTCAAGTTCATTGTCAGTAGAGGTAGCTTGTTTCCAAGCTACTTCTCCACCTACTTCAAGTGAATAATAATTCTCTCCCTCATTAGTCCTGTTATTGGTAGCTTGATAGTACCAAGCAGTTGCACTACTTGTAGGCATTGAGTTGGCTTTAGTACCACTATAATACCAGTCAAAAGTTTGACCCGGCATCAATATCTTATTCACATAAGGACTGTCCCCAGCAGTCATATTAATTGCTGTATGAAAGGAAAAGATAGCACCATTCTTAGCTGCTGTCTGTTCATCTTCATAAGGGAACTCTGCTAGACTGAACTGATAGTCTGTATCTTCTACTAAGCTGTCAAGGTAAACATTATTGGTATTCTTTCCATATTTGTCAACCACATATGTGTCTGTCTTTTTAATCCAAGACCTGTTTGGGTTATCACCTCTCCTGTAAAATAAGGCAAAGGTTTGATTACCAGAAGGTTTCTTATCAAAGATAACTTGTGGTATGCAATATCTAATTCCAATAGTTTCTGACATAATCTTAATTTTTATTTGTATGACATGATTGCTGCTGCCACTATACTTGCATTTGGTGAAGGAGATGCAGCAAGAATAGTACCCACAAGTTTAGTCCAACCTGTATCAGAGTACTTAATATACACATGACCAGTAGTAGTGTCAACTACATGGTCTCCTTTAACAGCACCTGCAAAGTTAGTATTCAGATAAGCTGTACTATCTTCTGCAACAGAAGGAGTAGTAAATAGGGTATATCCCCCACCTGAACCACCTTCAGGATATTTCTTAACTAAGTTAGCTTTAGCTGTTCCACCATTAAACCAGTAATCAACAATATTGCTTCCTGTTTGAATACCTACTGTCAGACCTACTGGTATACCACCAGACTCAAATGCTTCAACTATAGCAGCATATGCTGCATCAATACTGGCATAAGGTCCATATGTAGCTTCAAGTGATGGTTTTAGCTTACTGGTAGCTGAATCTATAGCTACCAGAGGCGTCATTATTCCATTAAATTCCATAATTCTAAATCTTTAAAGTTTATCTTACTATTGTCTTATAAGGATTATGACTAGCAATTGTAGTCAGATAAATAAGCTTATATGCTACACCATCTATAGTTACATCCTCATGCTTCATATAGTCTCTATCAGTGCCTATATTGTATATATAGTCACCACTAAAGTTAACATTCTCCATGCTTACAAGAGTAACTGTTGCAGGTATACATACCCAAATAGTCTTAAGCATCATGGCAGGAGTATTAAACTGCTTCACACTATTGTAATCATACTTAGTTCCTGCCTTGATTTCACCAACAGTAGGCTTAGCAGCTTGATTACCTGTGTACATATATATAGGGTTAACAGGTGTCTTTACTGTAATAGTAAATGTGTTACTATAGTACTTGTTACCATCAATATCCTGTATACTTGCTTTAGCTGTGTATGTATTACCTTCCACAAGGTTCTTTGTGATAGAAGGACTAAAGGTTATTGATGAACCAGCAGTACTTAATCCTGTGCCCATTACTTCATTTGTACCCCATATAATCTCAAGACTATCTTCCTTAAACTTAGTACCTTTATTAATTGTAAAAGTAGCTCCAGTAAATGCAACATCTTGTGTTCCAGTATATGTAGTAGTTGAAGGAATTAACTTGAAGTTAGTAATAGAAGGGTCAAATGAGCCTGTACCACAGCAGCACTTGCAATTAGTAGGGAAAGATATTTCACAAGTAGAACCAATGAATTGGTAAAGTAAATCTTGCATAAGTTTTATATCATTTTTAGTTAAATAGTACCTGTACTCATTGCTTAGTGTCTCCTGTATGTACTGCATAACCAGTAACTTGTTGACTACTGGGTCTCTCTTGTACCCAACTACAGACAATGCCTTGTAGTACTTATTCAAAGTTTCATATAGTATTTCATCCATAACATGTGCATTTAGATGATTCAGACTTGGTTATTGTTCTCCAAAACCCCTTCCAATAAGTGATGGCTAGTGGAAAGTCCCTTGTCTTTAAACACATCTCAAATGCCTTATACCTTAGTATGAAGTCTATAAAGTGTTTAGGAACCACACAGTTGTTGTAAGTTTCCTGTATATACTCTATACCTTTTCTGTATATTCTGTAAGAGTCTACACACACTGCAAGTACTGTAGGTTCATCTAACCCACATGGAGTATTAGCAGCAGGAGTTCCCTTTACAGTTACATAGACAAAGAACATTGTACCTTCTACAGTTGGAACCAATAAGTCACTATCCTTAATGGTCATTTGTAGAGACTTTACATTATCTTCTATCTTAAGTGTATATGCTGGGGTTTTACTAATGCCATCAGGTTTAAAGGTATCTTGTGTATCTATAGTTATGGAATCCAGATACACATCAGTGAAATATGGCAAGTCCATTACTTGTACATCAAGGTAAATACCTTTGTTATAGGGGATTACTAGTAGTTTATTAAATTCCACCATAGCTTTTATGTATTATACAAAACAAATAAGGGAGAGCCTTTAGACTCTCCCTATGTTTAACCTACTCTTAAACAGTAGGCAGAGTAGCAATATTTAAGCCTGAAGCTTTATTGATAGCAGCAATAATGTCATTAGCCAGCTTGTTTGCTGTAGCATTATTTTCTCCAACCTTAGGAACTACAATGGTAATATCCTTTTCTGACTTCTGTACTGACTCATTTGAGCCTACATAAGCATAGTGAATATCAATTGTATTGTACTCAAGTGTTGGGTCTACCAAGTACTCTGTAATCAGGTTGTTAGGATAACCCATACCCCTGTATTCATCACCTCTGAAACCATGACAGAAGTACTCAAGGTCAGCAATATTGTGACCATTCAGAACACTCTTAGTAGGAGTAGCCTCATCTACTTTACCCCAAATTCTCTCATCACCATCTACAATGATAGTAGTAGGTTGAACTGCAAAAGGCATAAATGCTTGAGGCATTCTACCAAGAATCCAATCCTGTTCTACTTCTTCAATGACAATCTTAGTGTAAGCACCTGTCAGGTCAGCTTCCTTAGTCTCATCAGTAATGGGAGTTTCAGCTGATGCTGTGGCAACATAAATGTTAACCAAAGGAGTTACATCTCTCTTAACATTGTCAAATAGAGATAGTGCCATTTTCTTGTAAAAGTCAGAGGCAGTTATAGTACCTTGAACCTTTACAAAACCATACTTGAACTGTTGGTCATTTTCACCCAGACCAATATAATGTCTGAATGCCAGTCTAAGAATGTATTCCTGACCTGCTACTGGAGTTGCAGAAACATCAGCATCAAGAGTCAATTCATACCTAGCCAGTTTGTGAGCCATTGCAGAAGCATCAGTTGCTTTTGCATACATCACATTAGCTATGTTAATTTTATCACTTGATACAATTCCTGCGGGACTCATGTACTGTAGGTACAGGGTAGTCTTAGCTGTATCTGCCTTAGGTAAAATAGCACCAGCCTTATCAGTAGCTAGCAAAGCATCACCTGTCTTTAGTTCTTTTGCAACATAAAGTTGTCTTACTTGATTAATAGAAAAAACAGCCATTTTAATTTAAAGTTTAATTAAACATATTCTTTTATTGCCCTGTTCCCCCTGACCATGCTGTCTTTGCTAGCATCACTGCTCTTTCTAGTATAGGTCTATGTGTTACAGGATTTAATTTACACTCACTTGCCTCACTCAATCCATTGATTGAAAGACCTTCATCTATCTCATTAAGGTCAACTAATATGATAGGTCTTGGTCTCTTTACATACCTTATAAGGTACTTGTCAATGTTATAATCTGATACAAGTTCTATTATGTTGTCAGAGTTGTCCAACCTTAGTGCTCTACCTTCTGTAGGACCTCTAAAAGGATTCCTCTGTATCTTATAGAAATTATCTTGTGAGACAGGAACTATTGTAGCCTCTGTGCCATTGGCACATCCTAGTCTTTCATCCTTTAAGACAGCTGATTCATATGTAATGAACCATACATCTTCTGGTATCTGAAAGAACATTGAGTTCCTTGATAAACCTAAGTGACCAATAAGTTTCTCATTGGTCTCAAAGGTATCAATTAGTTCTCCTAGGAATCTTCTAGCTTCTTCATCCTTCTCAAATGAGGTGGGACCAGTTCCATTGTAGAGGTCTTTGACAAACCCCTCTTGAGCATTAGTGAGGAATACTGACTTCTCATATTCATCCAAACCGGGAGCAGCATTACTCATAATGTTGTTATAAAGTATGTCAAACTCTTTTGAGAACTCAGCATTATTCATAGTTATTCTTTTGTTTTAGCTTCCAAGCTGAACTTGAGTGTCTGATTCTTAGGCAGATTCAAGTACTTAGCAGCAATGTTTAGTGTTGGTTCTTCATTATCACCACAAAGAGGAGTACCATTTTCTCTTAGGTATAACATACCACCTCTGTTGCTAATCAAGTTATGCTCAATGGCTTTCTTAATCAGTACCTTAGTAGGTAATAGTTGGTCAGTTATAATCCTTAAGAATGTCTTAGGTTCAGCCTGAATAAGCTTATTAACCTTGTTCTGTAAGAACTCAATCTTAGATGATTTAGCTACAGGTCTACCTTCTAATGTTTCAATAACAACCCTTAGGATGTCAGCATTATCTTGTACCTTACCAAATTCCATATAAGACTGCATAGTAGCACTCATTTCCTTCTTAGCTATAGTAGTTTCTTCACCTTCTTGTACTATTACAAACTGATAAGTTGCCTTATAGAAATCCTGTAATACTTGCAATGAAGGAGCAATGAAGTCCTTGTTAGCAAGAAGAACCTTATATTTGATATAGTCTTCAGGGTCAGCCAAGTTAAGGAAGTTGTCTCCCTTAGTTAATCTTACCTGTAGGTTATCCCAATAGTTGTCTACCTTCTTATAGATACTTAGAGCATTATACTCAAGTCCCATAACTTCTTCAAGGTAAGCCTTTTCAGCATCAGTAAGTACATTAACATACAGACCTGAACTCAATTTAGGTACTGTGAACCATCTAACTGCACCTTCTGCCATACCACCATATAGGATATGCTTAGGGTCAGTAACTATACCTGATTGCTTTGGATAAAACCTTACTATGATTCTTTCATTTCTTAAACAGCTTATGAGGTCATTTTCCTCTTTAACCACTTGTGGTTTAGCTCTTCTTGTTGATGATTTCTTTGGCTCAACTTCTAAAGCCTGCATGGGTGTTTCATCCATGATTTCATTATCATCTAAAATAATCTCTCCCATATTATCTTCTCCTTTTAATATTAAAAAAATAAAGGGGAATGGGGATTACCCACTCCCCTATTTGATTTATCCTTGCAGGATTGCAGGAATAAGTGCCATAGTCCTAGTTGGGTCAAGTACACAAGTACCTAGAGTAGCCATTCTGTGGATAACAGCAGAATCTTCATCAAATGACATATGAGGATTACCTCTTTGTCCTGTGAATGGATTCCTTAGACCCCATTGATAACCTCTAAGTTCAGTATCACCCTTGATTCTACACTTGAAGATGTTAGCTTGGTCCATAGAACCAATGTACCAGATGTCAAATCTGTAAGACATTGCTACACCACCCATTGGGTGAAGAACCTTGTTTCTTACTGGGTCATCATAGAATGGGTCAACATCAAGTCTTACCCTTACACCATTAGGTGCCTTATATTCTACAAATTGTAAACCAGCACTAAGTGCATTGCTATGCAACTTAGATTGTACCTTTTCAACAACACCAGTTGAGTTGTTATCAAGTACAAATGTAGTCCAACCAGATACAGTTTGCAGTACAGCCTTGTGGAACAGGATAGCACCTCTTTCACCAGTCTTGATTACAAACAGTCTATCACCCATGCCTAACTTAGCAGCAGACAGTTCATATAGAGCATCTTCAAGAAGCTTCAAGCTGAATACATTGTAATACATTGTATTTGCTACTTCTGTCTGTTCAAAGATACCAGCACCAGTCTTGATAGCATAACCTGATTTACCAAAGTTCATGTATTCACCATTAGCATTCCTGTTGGAAGTACCCCATGCTTCTACATTATTCTTAGCTTCAGAGAATTGTTGTTCAAGTTCCCACTCAACATAGTGCATCCACATGTTTGCAGTGTCCTTAACTTGCTTGCCATTGACATCTCTAACCATAGGGATACCAAATGCAACCTTTTTACCTAACTTGTTACCAGCTACCTTGTGTTGGATTCTAATAGTAGACCACTCATTTCTCATGCTAACAGGAGTAGAGAATCTAATATCACCAACCTTTCTTGACATTTCCTTTTCTACAGGTGCATATTCTACAGAGAACCTTTCACCTGCAAGCAGTCTTTCAGAAGGAATACCTTGGGTTAGACCACCCATAGTTTCTACCTTATATACTGCATTTGTGCCTTCCATTCTTGCATCACCTAGGATTCTAACAGGATATACTTGGTTCAAGCTACCTACGATAACTTCACCATCAGCAAACCAGTCTTCTGGGAATACTAAGTAGAAAGGAGCTGTGCCAACACCTACATTGCCATCACCATCTTCAACTACTTTACCATTCTCATCTCTAGCTTCTACAAGAGGAATGTTTCTTCTTGAGCTACCAATAACATCCCAGAAGTATTCACTGTCATCTTCAAATTCTCTGACAGGGAACTGATTAAGGAATGTATCTAGGGTCTTTCCTCTATAAAATGCTAACAGCTGCACCATAAGGTTAGTAGCCCTTTGAGGTTGCAACTGGAAGATAGAGCCAAGGTGGTTATCACTTGTTAGACCCTTCCAGTGTTGGAAACCCAACATTTGAAATTTACCTAATTTACCAGCCATAATTAATTAATTATTTGAGTTATAAATATGTTTCTTGTCAAGCATCTACAAGCCACTTACCACCTATATAGGTCTCAGGGTCTTCTTCAATGCCTCCAACATATCTAGGATTACCTGAGGGTCTAGTAGTGTTTCTGAGCTTGTGTTCAAGCTCTCTCATACTGCTCTTGACTTCTTTTCTTACTTTACCTTTGACCAATTTATCAATGTCTTTAAAGCCATCAGTCATAGTGAATAATACACCAAGTTTCTTTCTGAACTCAACAGGATTATCCTTTTCATACTTCTGGACTGCTGTAAGATACTCACCATCTTCATCTTTTGCAATGGGTTTGGTTACTGCATCATATGCCTTCTGCCTTGTAGCTTTATCCAGTTGAATACCTGCAAAGACTTCTTTGTCCTCAAGTAGGGACTTCTTAAGCTCGTTAGCTTCTTTCTTTAGTCTTTCTTGTTCAGCTTTTGCCTGTTCTTGTGCATCCTTTACTAAGTCATCATACTTTTCATTGAAGAACTCTTTGTTGCTTTCCAAAGCTTCTTTAGCATCTTCAATATCTGTCCCAGCATCAAAAGACTTCTTCACTTCTCTTGTGGCTCTTTCTTTGCTATAACCTCTATTGATAAAGTCTTGAAATATTAGTTGCTTTCTTAAGGTTTCACCTTTATCAGATTCATCCTTAAGAGCTTCTTCTTGAATAGAATCAAGGTAGTTTAATGTCTGTTCAAACCTTCTTACTTCATCAGGTTCTACATCAGCATTTAGTACTGCATCAATTCTTCTTTGTCTCTCATCAAGCTTTGCCTGTATCTGCTTCTCAACAGCTTCAGCAAAGTCTTCTGGAGTCTTAATACTTTCTAGTGTTTCATCATCAAGGTCAGGGAAGATACTCTCATCAGCCAAGGCTTTGGCAATGGAAGAGTAGAAGTTAGAATTGGGAGAAGTACCATCCTTGTCATCAGGGGTATCTTCCTTTTCTTGATGTTCTTTATTCTCTTCACTACCTACGCTCTCTGGTTCAGTAAATAAATCATCAGGATTTACATCTTCTTCCTCAGTAGTCTTATTTTCTTCTTCACCCTCTTTGTTCACAGGTGAGGGCTCCTGTGTTGTTTCTTCTTGAGCATCATCTATGAACAGATTTTCAATTTCTGATTCAGATAAGATGAACTCATCACTTAATACTTCTGCCATAATTACTTCTCCTCTAGTTATTATCTGCTGCAAAGGTAAGTAGAAGTTCTCATGTGGACAAGGTACTAAATGAAATCCTTAGTATACCTCAAATAAATTACTTATTTACTGCATAAAGAAAGGGGCATAACCTTTAATAGTTACACCCCTTTAACTTACATCATATTAAAGTATTTCCTTCTTGGCACCAGCAGTACCGTTTCTTGGTTTAGCCCTTCCCATACAGTTACTCTATTTTAATTGTTAATGATTCACCTCTTACACTAGCTCTAAGCATCAAATGATATAGTTGTTGAAAGGCAGATGTTGAGTTGATTACCTGTCCCTTAATCTTGTTGTCACCTACTAAGATACAGCCTAGGGTATCAGCTGGCTTGTTACCCACATGAATTAATACTCCTGAATAACCTTTGACCTCAAGAAGTCTAGGTAGTTTGCCACCACAGAATTTAGCCCATGACCTGTCCTTAAACTTAGGACTGACTGTGTTCATATCAATCTTGTAAATACCTGTAGGTATTGCTGTCTCTCCATATAGCTTTTTAGCTGCTATTTCCTGTACAGTCATATCACTTGTAAGTCCCCTGTCAGTATCTTCAAGAGTATCACATTCATATACTCCATTAACATAGAGTTGACCTATTGTGTAATTAAGTCCTTTAAATGTTCTCTTTAGTACTAGTTCCATTTTCTAATATTACCTTATAATCACCTTTTCTTAATTGACAACTCAAATCTGTACACATTATTGTCATTAGGTTAAGTACTTGCTTCCTAAGTTCTTTAACTTCTTCTTCAAGATAATCACTTCTCTTAAGAGCTTCATCTAGTCTTTTCTTATTATCATCAGATAACTGTTTATAGAACTCCAATGACTCCTTCATGTTAGCTATCAGGTTGCCATCTACCTCACTGTTGTATTTTTTTCTAGCAAAAAACCATGAAGTCCAACCACTAATTAAAGTAGTTAGTAGTCCTATGGCACCTGTAATTAGTATACCCATATCTATCATAACATCATATCAATAAACTGATAATGTAACTAATAGCAGAAGTGAGACTTCCCCCAACATAATAAGCAACATCCACTAAGTCAGGTTCAGTATCTAATCTATACTCCTTGTACAAACTGAGAATTAAAAATACTGTAAATACCATACCCATACATAAGGCACCATAAGGTTGAGCTAATGCTATTAACCAAGCACCAACTAGGTAGTGTAGTATCTTGTCACTGCCTATTCTACTAATAAAATTATTAAGTACTTTCATTTTAATCTATTATTTGTATATACTTTTGTATCTTTTCTTCTACATAAGGATTCAACTCCCTAGTGGTAACTTCTACTACAGTGTGCTTTCTCTGAAACCATCTAAATAAGAAGAACTTCTTAGGTGGATTCACAGTCTCCCTTTTACCATTTATAAAGGTATGTCTCTCCAATGTAACCTCTGGTTTTAATGCTATGGTACTAGGATACTTCATATGCAAGTGAGTCTTAACCCATTTGTCTCCAACTATGGTATCCAGCTTGAAATTATTCACGAAGATAGTATCTTTTAAATCCAAAGTATCAGCCTTACTTGCTGTAAGTAACTCATATTGTAACTGTTGAATATGCTTATCTTTGATTCCTAACTCCTTTCTGGATTCATTCAGCTTCTTGACAATAGAATCATTGAAGTAATTCAACTGTTCTACAGTTAGTTTGAAGACTCTATTATCATCCTTTAGTCCACCTAGTTGAGCATCATATGCCTTAACATTCTCAACAGAGGTATTATACTTCTCTCTCAACTGTTTATTGGTGTATAGCAGGTAACCTGCACCTAACATCAATATTAGTATTAAACTTATTGTCCATTTCATAATTTATTAAGTAATTCCTCCCCCCCTCACAGTAAAGCCTTTACCAGTGGCAATAGCAATCTCATCAGAAGTAAGGGAATTATATACTGTTGTGTTTAAAGATATAATATATGTACCTGTCACAGTAGCAGCATTATTGAACATGTATAACACACATTCCTTGGTTATATTAGGGCTAACAATACTAATACTAGTACCAAGATTCTTTATCCAAACCTCTGTGATATTCTTAGCACCATTACCATCTAAGAATTGATTAGTATTGGTAACACCTTCAATATTAATAATACCATTAATCTTATTAAGCTTATTACATGAAAATGTAAATCCTTGTAAAGTGGTTGTTTTTAATTCATTAATAAGTGTAACCTCCTCAAGTTCATAACATCTGTTGAATGTATAAGTAGAACTAACAGTTTGTCCTAAAGTCTTAATGGTGCAAGTTTTAATATAACTACAATCACTAACTAGAGAATTTATATTTGTAACAATAGGTAGATACACTTTTAAATCTAATAACATGGAAGTAGCAAACATCATTTGAGCATTAGTTACTTTACTGAAATCAGTAATACCATCTCCTGAAGCAGCAGTACTTACTCCACTAAAATCAGATAGGTTATTATTAAATGCAAATGCTCTACCACTACTTTGTGTAAATGTCCAATTACTAAAGTCTACATTCTTAACAGAAAATAAAGACTTTTGATGATTTACAGCTTGATTGTCATTTGGAGGAAGACATCCATTAGCATACATAATACCACCAGTATTGTTATCTCCTGATAATTGATATAGATTCTTAGAAGTATCATGAATACTAACACTTCTTTGAACTCCTCTTAAAATATCATTTATCAGATAGCCAAGACCTTGTTCATTAAGATAATCCTCAATAACTCCACTAGAACCACCACCACTAATAGCACTAATCTTAGTTGGATAATCACCAAAGACAGCATCACCAACTGTAACACCCTTTGCTTCTATGGCTGCCTTTATAGCAGCCTTAGTTTGAGCAAGTTTATTTAGTTTATCAACTGTTGTTCCCATTATATCACCTCTCCATTTATAGTATCTAACACTGAATTGATGTTACCAACAGCAGCAGCTATTTGTTCAGTTACATAAGTCTCTGTGGTATAATCACCTGCTGGTTGAATACCTAGTTGTACTAATGTTTTAGTACCAACTAATTCTACATTTCCAATCTTTGGTTTATTTGATAAGTCCTCATAATTTGTAGTTCCACCACCACCTGTTGGTATATTAACTGTTACAGGAGTTGAGCCATTATATGTAGTTTCTACTGCACCTGTGAATGTAAGAGTAGCCATAGTAGAACCACTACTATCAGGATAAGTAATCCAAGCAGAACCATTCCACCAAAATGGTTTTTTAGCAGTTTTATTATAAGTACTTTTACCTGCATCCCTTGTAGTTAAATAATTAATCTTAGAAATATCATCGGTTTGATTAGGTACAATATTATCATATTCAGCATAAGTACCACCACCAAAAACAGTATTTTTAATATCACTATTGATAAACTTGTACTTGGTAGTATCATTAACTCCGTTATAAAATAGATTAGTTATAACAGAATCTTTAATAATAACTTTTAATGAATTATCATGTGGAACTTCTCCTGATGAAATACAATAAACATTTCCATAATGACCCTCAATAATAATATTACTAGGGTTAGTAATTGTATTAAATGCTGTAAAACTTACTCCGCCTCCATTAGCTTCAACTTTAGAAGGATTATAATTATATTTACAATTTCTAACTTTAAGGTCTATAAATTGAGCATGATATAATCTTACACTTACAGGAAAACAAATAGAATTATTATCACAAATAATAGTAATATTAAAATTCTTCAATACATCGTTATGAGTATTATTAGGAATATTATCATTAAAAGCAAGTCCAATGTATCTTATTGTTTCTTGTATTTCACTATCAGCAGGAATATAGTATCTAACTTTGATATTGTCTATCAAATAATCGACAGGTCTATCAATATAATTTTCATATTGTTGTACTAATATTCCATTTCTACTATAACTATTATAAGCAGAACTAGGTACACCGTCTATTCTTATATTAACATCAATATTTTTACAATGAATATATCTCTTATTGTTATCTTCATCAATAAATAAACTATCAGTTAATAAACAGAATGTGGCTGTTGTAGCTTCTCTACATATTATATTTATTTTAGCTGTATCAGTAGCTCCAAGATAACATGGTCTATGAGCATATATTGAAACTATATTTGCAATAAGATTATAACAGCCCTCAACAGCTATAACATATCTTACATCATAAGAATACCCCTCTACTATTAAATTTTCAATATAACCTTGATATATACTATTAGTAGAAGGATCCCATGTTCCACTATAAATAGCACCAGCAAAATGTTTTATATTAAAATTAGTGATAGTTATATTCCTACTATAACCTATATTTCTACAAATAAAAATTCTGTTATTAGCATCATAACCATCATCTAATGAAACATAGTTTCCATCACAAATAAGATTCTTAATTGTAACATTATTAACACTATCAGTATAAAATATACCACCATTTCTATAACCAGCAGATTTATCATGATTATAAATAAAGGTAGCATTATTACAATCAAAAACAATATTAACTTTATCCTTTACATTAAATATACAAAAGTCAGCATTCTCTTCACTAATAGCACTTATTTGATTTGATATATCATAAACAGCATTTTCATCAAATATGTAAGTAGTATTGTTTTGAATGATACTGCTAACATTGGTTAAGTCTTCTCCAAACCACTTGATGTATATAGTATCATTTGTAACAGTACCATTACCTTTTACATTAATAAATATATTGTCTATATTCTCATCTTCTATGTAAGTGCTATTAAAATTAATACTACCATTACTTAGACTTCCTCCTTCAAATTTTAGCACACAATTGTCAGGAATATTAATACTAGAACCATTCAAATCATAATCATACTGAATAATATATATAGTATTACCAGTATTAATCATGTCTTGAGTAAGTATGTTCTTATTTCCTGTTATGTTTTTCCTAAGATATGTTCTTCCAAGTCCACTAAATTCAGCTGGTGAGTAAACTTTATTTTTTAGTTTAAGCTTATCATTTACAGATGTTAAGTCCTCTTCATCAGGACTATTGGTAATTTCATTGTTAACAGCAAAATCACTCTTAGGTATTAACTCTATCCATTTAACACCATCATAACTATATTCAACAGCATCATCAGTTACTCTAAGTTGAGGAGTTAATCCATTATCACCATCTATACCATCAGTTCCTTCTGCAACAACACCAGTATCAGTAGTTCCTATCCACCAGTGTTTATTAGTACCTATAAATGGTGTGAGACCATTATCTCCCTTACTACCTTCTTTTCCTCTTGTGGGTTTACCAGTATCTTCTCCATCAATAATCCAAGTATCATGGTCACTGATTTCAGGTGGATTACTTTCACCATCACCTAGTAAATGCCATTTGCCTTCTGTGAAGTATCTTAGCTTCTTCTTATCAATCCATAGTTGATTTATACCGGGAGGGTTGGCTGATTCTATTATAGTATTAAATCTTCTCATGTTGTTTAGTTATTAACCATTATACCTGCTGTCTTCAACTTACTTAGTAGGTCATTGATAGTACTTACCACAGTAGCTAATTCAGCATTAGCTGCAAGTGCAGCTACTCCACTTGCTCTCTTTACACCACCTAAAGTAGTAGTTGTAGCAGTAGGCAATGTGTAAAACTCTGCTGGTTTGTCTGTAATATCATTCCAGCTTACTTCACCTGTATCACCAATAGTAATCCATTTACCATTAGTGAAGTACTTGGCTGTACTCCCATGCAACCAAATTGCATTGGTTGCTGGAGGAGTAGGTTGTTCTATAATTGAATTAAAGTGTCTCATAATTATTTACTTGTTGTATTAGTTCTTTTCCTAAGTGCTGCTCTCTTAATATCTGCATCCTCTTCATCCTTAGACTTCTGATGCTTCAATTTATCTCTTTCAAGCTTCATCTTTTCATCAAACTGCCTTATCTTCTCTTCAAGGTTAGCTCTTGCTTCTTCAGTGAATCCATCTGGTGCAATACCATCTTCTCCAATATCAGTAGCCTTAGCTTGTGCACCTATAAGAGCAACTTGAATCTTAGTCTCATTATCCCTTACATTCTGTGCATCCTTCATTTGAAGTTCAGCTTGCTTTTGCTCCAGTTGCATTTGAGCTGCTTGCTGTTGAGCTTCAAGTTCCTGCTGCTGTGCTTGAGCTTGCCTTTCTCTTATTTCCTTTTCATCCTTCTCAATCAATCTTTGCTTTTCAGCTAAGCTGCTTGAAGTATATAGTTTGGTAATAGTGGAGAATGAAAGAGTCTGTGTTTGAAGTGCTGCCTGTGCAAGAGTATCAAGTTTGGATTGAAGTTCTTGAGTACCATTACTGTTATCAAGAACCAGTCCATAATCTGCTTCTGCAAATTCATCACCTTCAATTTCCATTACTCTCATTGAAGTATCAGACAAGATGTATTGGAACTTCATGCTTCTACCTCTAAGAGCTATCTTTGCTGTCTCAAGGAAACACTCAAGTGCTCTCTTCTTGACGTCATCATGAATAGTGAATAACCATTCAGTAATATGACTTGATTGTAAGGTAGCTCTTTCTACACCACCTACAGTTTCCCTATTACTAATCTGACCCTCTCTTTGAGGACTAATACCAGCAACTTCACTCATTTCCATCTTGATGAACTCAAGCAAGTTAATCTGTTGCTGTATGTAGTTACCCATATTGGTTTCAATAATACCCTTTGAAGCATTATTCATACCACCTGCAAGTTTACCTGTTGAAGCACCAATAGTACCTTCCTTGAAGGAGTCTGTTACAGCAATATGATTAGTCTTTGCAAAGTATATCCATTTCTCAACATCCCAGTCTCTTGGAACCTTAGCAAGGTCAAGTTCAAGGATGCTACCCCAGTTAGCAGCAATAGCCTTATTCAACCTGTCATGAATAGCATCATATAAGTAATTATATGGCTTCATCATATCAACTAATGAGAAAGGTCTGCTATCATTAAGGTTATATACTGAACCTACAATACCAAAGTGGCATCTTGAAGGATTACTTAGTCTGTTATATTGAATCAATCTAGGTCTCATATTGACAAATATACCATCATGTTGGTCACCAATCATAGTGCCTTCCCATGCTTCATTTATCCAGAACCTCTGTGATTCTTCACCATTATCCTTGTCAACTACATAGTTTTCAGGATAGAAGTTATATACCTCTTCACCTGTCTCTGGGTCATAAGATTTAACCTTAAGAATTGCTCTCTTAGACTTCCAGTACATTCTTAGTACTCTAAGGTTACCTGCCAAGTCATAAGGCATAAGAGAATTTGATATGGATTCACCAAACAGGTTAGCAGGGTCAAAGTAGTAATTACCAGCACCAACAGTTACTTCATCAGTAAGCATATCAGTGTTGACAAATCCATACCTTTCATCTATGTTGTCCATACTATCTGTAGCAGCTTGACCTACATGGTCAGGCATTTCCTCTATATATTCTATGTCTCTCTTAGTAAGAACATCATAGTATGTGTCAATTACTCTTCCCGGAGACCAGTAATCTTCAAGGATAATTATGTCTGCATCCTCAATCTTGCTGCTATAACCTGACTTGAATACTCTAATCTTCAATGGGTTTATCCTCTCAATAACAGGTTCACCACCTACTATATCACATTGATAAATTTCTTCACCACATATCATGGCATCCATGAATCCTTGGTTAAATAGTAGTGGTATATTCAGTTCCTTAATATAATGATTAAGCAATTGATTAGCCCTTACTTCCTTAAGGTCTTGCCATTCATATGTATAATAGTCATTCAGTTTCTCAAGCTTTTGGTTAAACTCATCTTCAGATATTGAGTTATCCTGTATAAGTTCCTGAAGTGATTGAAGTAGTGCTTCCTTCTTATTATTCTCAATCTCCGAAATAGCATTAGGATTAGTTACAACTACCTTGAAGTCAAACACTCTCTTACTTTCTTCACCTCTAAGCACATTAAGTTTTGCATTCATTATAGGATAATGCTGCAATCTGTCTGGTATATATCCTGCCTCAATGTGGTCAGGGTTAATCACCATTTCCAAATCCTTCATATGTAGCTTGCCATTAAGCAAGTCATAGTTAATCTTCTTGTGGATAACTGACTTTCTTACCAAGCTGTAATTGAAGAATGTCTTTTGATTTGCCCACAGAAGACATTCCTTTCTCCATTGCTTGTTTTTCTTAGAGAAAGGAAGCATCTGTCTGGGAAAGTTTATATTATCTGCCATAGTCTTCCATGTTTAAATTTGATACAAAAGTAATCAAAGAACAGTAATAAACCAATAGATTAAGTGAATTACTCTTCTGATGCCACATTCTTTACTAAATTTACTGATTTTTTGAACCTTGAATCATAGTTCTTCTTGAAGAAGTTGTCATTACTAAGGTCACTATCTCTATTATGATTGACAGCCTTTGAGACATCACCACCTAAAGTAATCATCTTATCCTCTCTTAAGAGCATCAACATACCAAGTGATGATATCCTGTCAAAGTTACCATCAGGGTTCCACTGTGCAAGCTCTTGAAGTAGAGCCTTAGACTTGATGAACATTAGGTTTGGTACTGTTACTTCTTGCTCTTCTCCATCAACAACCTGTATAGTTACTACTGGTTTAAGCAGCCAGTTTCTTATAAGAGTTCTTGCATAAGCATTAATAGGAGTAGTAGCATTAGTACCCTTAGCCTTATTGCCATATAGTTGCCCTTTAACCATATCCTTATCCTTAAGGAACTCCAATGTATCTGTAAGAAGATACAGGCAATTCATCTTTGAGAAGTAACCAAACAGACCCTTCTTATTGTTCTCATAGTTCATCCTTGCACCATAGAATAAACATAATCTTCTTGATGTCTCATAGTAATCATCAGCAAACATTGGTCTACCTGTATATTCTGCAACAACCTTGTCAGTCCATAAGTCAAGTATGAAAGTAGAGCCTAAAGACATTGTCTCTGCACTATCATCATCATAGGGGTCTTGAGATGCAATATATCTACCATTGAATGGTTTACCATCCCTATCAAGTTCAGGCATCTTGAATATCTCAACAGCTCCTTCAAGTTTATTATTTTTGTGTGGGAAATGTCTTATGGGCTGTGCACTGGTAGGCTTAAATTCTACTTTACCATCTTTCTTTAGTTCAAGTTCACCAACATATACATCATCATACTCATTAGGATTACCATCTATTTGATGTATTCTATCCATGATAGTAGCTACTGGGAATAGAGTACTGTCCCTTCTCATGATAGCTTCTTGTAGTGTGATTGGATTCTCTGCTTTAGTTCTTGTTAAAGCCATTGAATCTGTGGTGTTATACTTGACAAGATACCTATCATAACACAACTCAAGTAGTGCCTTAGTTACATCAGATATACCATCTTGATTATAACATCCTTTCCTATTTACATAAGCACCAAAGAAGAATATGGTATTATTCTTACCTTGTGCTGACTTGTCATACACATTAGGTATAGCATATATATTAAAACCTAAAGGATTGTAGATAATCTCATTAGCACCAGCAAAGTCTGCACCTTCAGAACCACCTGTACCAATAAGAATCATCTGACCAAAGACAATGTTACCTTCCTGTACTGAAGGAAGAATAACCCTATATGTGTCTGTTACTTTGGGGAAGTTACCAAACTCTTCAATTATTATTCTTGAGGACCTCTTACCCCTTAACTTATCAGGGTCATCCTTAGATGAAACACCTATAATCTCATTAAGTGTGCCTTTCTGTGTGCCAGTATCAAGGTCTACATAACCCATTTTCCATTGCATATCCTGCAATGAAGACCTAAGTCTCTTTGAAGGAAACTCTGTGTTCTGTGCTATGTAGTCAATCATTTCTACAAACTTATTCAGAGTACCATCCTTTGTAAGGTATTCCTTCTGGTATGCAGTAACCATTGCCCTAACTGACTTGCTGGTATCTTCATTCTCTCCAAGTATGAATAACTTAGCAAGAATTGAAGCCACAAAGTATGACTTTGAGGCACCTCTCTTTGCAATTTCAGCACAGTGATGTCCTAGCTTTCTTGCTTGGTCTATGTAATTAGACCTCCACCATATTCCTTCCCAGAACTCTGGTGTATCTACAATTCTATCTGCAATCTTAGTACCCTTTCTAATCTTTGATTGAATGATAGGACAATAATTCAGATAGAAATACATGTCACCAGTTACCCATGCTCCATCAGATTCCCTGACATAACCATACCATATTCTTCTGACTTCTTCTCTAATCCATTTACCAAACTCACTATTTGGATTAGCATTAGGTCTCAAGTTAGTCATTTTGCCATGTTTCTTGTAGAACAAAGCAACTGGTCTAAAGTAATCAGTGTCCTCAATTATAGGTGGATTTGTTAAATCTACTATAATCCTACCTTTTTCATCTCTTGGACAGTCCTTAGCTAAGGGTCTGTTAGGACTAATAAGGTGCTGGATTAAAGGCACTGAATTAATAGCATCCATAAATTCATCCTGTACCTCTTGAGGATAACTATCCAGTTGTAAATCCTCAAAAGTGGACTGGTATTTATTTAGCTCCATAAACCAAACTTACATAATCATTGCCTGCTACAAAGTCAAGCATCACCTTAGCTAATTCTGTACAGGCTTCTTTGTTAGTAATTGCAATCTCCTTGTCACTTGTCATCCTAGATACTTTGTTGACCTGAAGTGCTCTAACCTTAGATGAGCCTTTCACATACCATACAACAAGACTTAGTTTCTTATAAGCCTTAAATGATTCATCAGGTAACAGGCTCTTTTGTAACACAAACTGCCCACCTATTTCACCTGCTAGTTTCTCATGAAACTGATTCAATGCTTCTACTATATCTACTGCTTCCATATTAATTTATATCTAATCCATCTTCAAATAACTTCTTCTCCTGTATACCTCTAGCTCTGGAGTTTTCTTCCATTTCCTTAGCAAGGTCTTTCTCTGCTTTCCTATTAGCAGCAGCTAACTCTGGTACCATTTTAATAGTGGCAGTTACCTGATTAATAGGATACACTGGTTTGCCTTTATCATCGACTTGTGTAAGGTCTACATTCCTAAGAAACTCCCTAATCTTATCAATAGCAACTCTATTATCCTGCAATAGAAGATATGATGTAGTTATTACATGTCTCTTGTATATCTTTATTAATTCTTCAAGTTTCTTATCAGGCTTAAAATCCTTGCCTAAACCCTCTTGTTCTATGACAGCTTTAGCCCTTTCAGCCTCATCAGTCAGGTAACCATAAGTACTTTCAGGGTCATACATGAAGTACATATAGCTTATCTGTCTAAGGAAGTTCTCCTTAGTAGCTGTTCTATCAGCATTAAGAAGTTGCCTTGCTGGTCTTATAAGTAATAGTTCATCTGCTATTACTATCTGGTAATTCTCATATCTTATAAGTTTCATAACTATGTATAAAAGAAAACCCCACCTGCTTAATGCAGGCAGGGTCTATTTTAGTTTAACTCTATCTTTGGTTTGTCTGGCATAACCAGAGTGGGATTTTCATCAAATTCCTCAACTTCTGCTACATACTTGACATCATTATCAAAGATGTACATATGAGGAACATCATCAATTTCCACTATTTCAAACTTGTAACCAACCACAGGGTTGTCCTTGATTACTCCATCTTGTAGTCCACCTTCCTTATGCTCCATTACAGCATATCTCTTAGGATTAATGAACACTGTATCACCAACTTCAATCCCCTTTACATGAGGACCAACTGCTACTACTTTCTGATATTCCTTGACTGTTCCTGTCTTAGTTGGGTCAATCATTGTAGTACCTTTAAGATACTCTTGACCATATTTCTCCATAGTAACAATAAGCCCATTAAACATAGGTCTGATTTTCTTTATCTTTGTTATCATTCTTTAAATTCATTAATTGCTTATACCTCTTTTTAACACCTTTCCACCTGCTATAAGTGCAGTTTAATTTCCCAATACTTGGGATGTTGAAATTAGTTCTAAGTTCACTGAATCCTTCTTCAGTTAGGTCTTCCATTAAAGGCAAGGATGAGATAGTTTCTCTTATGAACTTCCAATAGGATTCATAAGCTAGTTTAACCACTTCAGGTGGTATTCCAAGCTCCATAGATACCTGTCTTACTGCTTCTGAGTATGTCATACAAAATCAAATAGTAACATCAATTTGAAAGAGCCATTCTCCTCAACCAGATTAGGTATATACCTTGGGTTGATTCTATTGTCAACAATAATCTTGTTCTTCCTTAACTTACTAAGTATGAGCTGGAAATGAGGGAGTGCCATTCCACACTCCTCTCTTATCTTGCTCTTTGTATCTTCACTCATTGTAACCTTATCAAGTATCTCACTATCTGCAATAACTTTACTAAGCTCATACCTATGTTTCACAAAGCAAGTTATAACCTCCATTTCCCTATCAGTAAGATGATGAAATGGCTTCAGAAACATGAACCACATTCTAAAGAATGTATTTAAGTTACATGGAATCCTTACTACTGAATTTATATCTTTTTTCATATGTTAGCCCTATAATGTATTAACCTATGGCAATTAGCACATACTAATTGGCACTTACTTAATTCTGCTATAGCTTTTTCTCTACTTAATCTAATTGCTGTAGAAGGCTCATAGTCTTTCTCATTAGGGTCTAAATGATGAAAATCAAAACAAGCAGCATTTTCTCCATTATACTCAAACCCACATATTTCACATCTACTACCCTTTAGCTTTATATATGAATCCTTTCTATCGTCTCTTCTTGCTACAACCTGTCTAACTTGTTTATCCTTAGTCTTCTTATAATAAGCTTTAATTTTATCCTTGTTAGCCTTTCTGTATTCAGCAGACTTAGCTTTCTTTGATTCCTTGTTAGCTTGATAGTATTCCTTAGCTTCTTTGGCTATCTCTTCCTTCTTCTGTTTATACCTTAACTTAGCATATTCTTTTCTTTTATTAATATCCTTGTAAGGCATACTTCTCCTTATTCTTTTGGACCTTCTACAGGTGTTTCTTCTTCAGGTTTGACCATCATATCCATGAACTCTTTACCACATTCCTGCTTAAATTGTTCAGTAATATAAGGAGTAGTTGAGTTGATTATCTGCCATAACCAATCAAGTCTCTTGAAGAAGTTCTCCATATCAATCTCATTCAACTTCTTGCCCATTTCCTGATTCTGCACATACAGCTGATTAGCTATATTAGCCAGTTGTTCATAACTTGCTTTAGCTGGTTGTTGTTGACCACAAGCACAAGTACCTTCACATGCACTTTCCTGTGCATCAATCTTCATTTCTCTTTCCATTGCCTTATTTATTTAAATAATTACCACCATATTTCAAACCATACATCTTTTCCCAATCAAAGATATTGGCACTCTCTACTTCAGTACTACCACACTTATCACAATATTCAGTACCATCTTCTATCCTTATGGCAAGTGACAAGCATCTCTTACAGTAAACTACTGGTTCATTGTTATACTCATTATGCTGAGTATCTTGCTCTAACTTGTCCATAAATTCTTTCTCTTAGAAGTTGTTCTTCCCTACCTGCTGTTCTCTTTCTATTATTGAAAGGTCTCTTAGGTGCTATTGTTCCCCAAGGGGTTACATGACCCCTACTTTGTGCTCTCCTTACACTCTTGAATACTTTGACAGCTTCATAAGATGCAAGGTTGATTGTTCTGCCCACATTGTATTTAGGCTCTGCCTTTACTGTTGCTCTAATAATTTTCTCTTCCATATTGCCAAATTATTTGTAATAAATCAGATATATTTGCCCTGCTATGTGGAACAACTGTACTATATCTTCCTTTTGAACTCCAAGTTCATTTGCTTGATTGACTACACTCCTCATGGTTACACCAGTGATTAGTAGCATCATTTTGTTTTCTCCCTTCATATTTTCTTCTATTAGTGTTACGGGGGTGGGTACCGACCCTCACCACAATAAGAGCAGATAGTCAGAATCGAACTGACATCAAAAGATTGGAAATCTCTTATATTAACCATTATACGATACCTGCATTATGAGTAGATAATCAGACTTGAACTGACCCCTTGACATTGGCAATGTCATGTGCTGACCACTAACACCATACCTACATTTGAGTGGATTTGGATTGTAGTACCACTCATTTCCAGTTTACCCTTTGCTGGAACTCTCCTTCATGCTTCTATCTTAATATAGCTCTTTTTCATTTAGCCTCCGCAGGACTAGTGGGTGGCAGCTCACCAAATAGACTCTATAAGCCAAGAAGTGTTAGCCTCACTGAATAGTGTGACAGCTACTAACTTGTTGAGGAAAGGCACAGAATCGAACTGTGATTTCATGATTACAAATCAAGTGTAATAACCATTATACTACCAATCCATTAGCTGGTGACTCAGAAGGGACTCGAACCCTTACTTTACAGGGTTTAAACCTGTTGTGTCTTCACCAGTTGCACCACTGAGCTATTATTCAGTCAACCTAAACCTATAGATGTAAATTACTATGTTGTTGATGAAAGTCTCTGTTTCAGACTTAATACCAGCATACATAGCACTTGTTGGTAAACTGTTGTAGAACTCTATGGTTTTACTCTTAATGTATTCCATTAACTCTGCTGTTGATGAAGCATTAAAAGCTATACCATGTACTGTATTAAAGTCAAAGGAAATACCTGTAATACCAGTAGCACTTTCTGCCACAGTATCTTGGAAATCTCCAACTACTTCTACAAAGTCATCAAGGTATAAGTGTGCTCCTCTCTTGTCCCTATTAGGTAACTTGAGTGATGCCCAATGTACATTCTTTATCTGTGTCTTAATACCTTCAAGTACATTCACAAAGTGAAGGAAGATATTGAACTCATTACTTGTTGGGGCTTCTACACTTATATCATCTATTGGTGTTAGCAAACCCCCTCTTAAAAAGGATTCCATGTTGTCATTGTTATTATGTTTGCAAAGGTATGTATAATAGTTGAACCATGCAAACTTATTCAAATAAAATATGTTAATTGTGAGGGATAAGAGAGTCGAACTCTTAGAAGCATTTCTGCTTATGGAGCCTAAATCCATTGCGTCTCAACCAGTTGCGCCAATCCCCCTTGTATTACAATAATCATGTGCTTGCATATGACAATTTGCACATAATATTTGTAGATTACTTATGTCATTATTATAATGATTAAAGTCAATATGATGCAGTTCTAATGGTATTGGTCTGTCCATCCATTCACTTAGACCACAACATTCACATTTAAATTCCTTAATACCATCATCTATCAGTCTGTTCCTCTTAGCAGAATTAGAAGCATTGCTATGTATAAACTCTAATGCTGGCTTTCTCTTAGGGTCAGTCTTTCTTCCTTTGCCACCTTGATTACCATGATATTCAATACCTAGTTTTCTTAAATACCTTTCTAAAGTAGGCATCTTACAATCTAACTCTCTGGCTATTTCTACTTTTGAGTAGTTATCTGAGATGTATGATAATATTTCATCTCTTCTACCTAATATATCTAGTCTTGCTTTCATATAAAAATCTAGTGTGTCTTAACCATTCCACCAAGAGGGCATAATGTGGGAACTCTAAGAATTGAACTTAAGCCTTGGGTTTTTCAGACCCACGTGCAATAACCACCTACACCAAGTACCCATTAAAATGTTGAAGTAGAGGGAATCGAACCTCTAAATTTAGTTTTGGAGACTAAGGTTTTACCATTAAACTACTACCCAGTATAGTTTCTATTACTAGCATCTGTTGGATTAATCACTGCCATGTTAGACTTAACTACATCAACATGTTCCACTTCCTTTTGCTCAAATTCCATAGTACACATTGCTTCAATTTCAGTGAATTTATCCTTCTTTTCCTTTAACTCTTTCTCTAGGTCTCTTACTAATTGCCTTGCTAAGGTCAACTGGTCATCTGTCTTCAATATATCCTTGTACATATTGATAACATGCTGTTCAGCATCTGGACCAAAGAGGTAAGGATGTTTAAAGTGTACCTTCTTAATCTTACTTCTATCTTCTACTTGTACTATCATAATTCTTTCAATTTAACTGCGGGCATGATAGGACTCGAACCTACTATCTTCTGCTTAACAGGCAGTAGCTATATACCACTTAAGCTTCATCCCCATTAGATAGACACCATTCAACCAATACATCTACAGCATGTACTGATTTACTGCTAACTGTAGTAGTGTCTAAATGTTGCTTCTATAGGACTCGAACCTATGACCTTCTCTGTGTAAGAGAGCTGTTCTTAACCACTGAACTAAGAAGCAATTAGCCAGTATTAAGGCTACTGGCAACCTATCTAAAACATTATGAAAACATGAAAACAAAGTGGATACATGTGGGACTTGAACCCCAACTTCACAGTGCAAATGTGATGTGTTAGCCAATTACACTGCATGACCCATTAAGTATAGATGACAGGACTCGAACCTGTGACAACTGGCTCCCAAAGCCAGCATTCTACCCACTGAATTACACCTATATTATGCGGAGAGCTATGTACTTGAAACATATACCATTACTGGTACAATCTGCTTAGCAGGCAGTCCCTAAGACCTCTTAGGTTAACTCTCCAATTTGACATATAACCCACAATGACATTCATCTTTTTCTCTGTAATCACTACATGGACAATGTTTGTCTTCTCCTTCATTATGGCAAGGACATTCACCACCATTAATCTCACATCTCTTAAGGATAGCATTCACTACCTTATCATTAGGATTTAATACCCAACCTTCTTTCCTTAATATCTGTATCATAGAGGAAGCATGAGGTCCCGACCCCCAATCACTTTTTACATGACCAATCTGTTTTCAAGACAGTTCCCACACCTTGTGAGTTATACTTCCATTCCTGCCTAATTGACGCTTCAACTAGGACTTTAGGTGTCGCAGTCTATGAGGGAATTGAACCCTAATCTCTGGATTGACAGTCCAGCACATTAACCACTATGCTACATAGACTAAATTTGTAATGGGTAGGGGATTTGAACCCCTAATGACTGCCTTGAAAGGGCAGTGACTTAACCAATTTGTCCAACCCACCATTTTGACTAATCTATCTTCACAGACCAATTAGTCTATTCATTTTATTACAAAAACAATTTATATCCATTCCAAAGTCATGTACTCCCTAAGGGACTCGAACCCCTAACACTTGCCTTAGAAGAGCAATGTTCTAATCCATTGAACTAAGGGAGCATTATGTTACCCCTACCAGACTTGAACTGATACTATAGGAATCAAAATCCTATGTGACTAACCAATTACACCAAGGGGCAATAAACTCATCAATTGAATGATGCTGCAAAGGTAAGTAAAATAATTGAGATATGCAAATCTTTCCTTATTTAAATGATATATTCAACACATACTAACTCTTCACATGATTCAATGTTGACCTTAAGTGATTAAGGTCTTTAAGGTTGGTAGGAGAATAACCCCCTAACTTGTTAGCCCATTTCTCTGTGTAGAATGAGAAGTAATCATACTCTTTACCCATAAAAGTAATCAGTCTGTCATACAAGTTATTCAGCAATGAAGGTACTACTATAATAGGTATATATAAAGGACCTAATATCTCTGATTGTCTGCAATGACCTAACTCATGGTCCATTACTCTTTCATTACTAAAAGGAGTAAGGAACATGTAATCACCTAATGCAAATGAGGACAATGCTGCCTTACATACAATGATGTAATTATTCCTATACTTACCCCCATAGTATGACCAGTGCCCTAATATGTTATAAAGCAAGAGTGCTATTAAGTTCTGTGGAAGTTGCCATAGCCACAGTGCTATCCTTTTAATCAAATCCTTCATGTTCTTGTTTCTTAGATATAGTTTTTCCCTAGCTGGTTTTGATGCCAGTTGTAAGATTTACCTTACCAGTTAAACATACACTTCACTTGCCCCGTTCTTAGAATACCCCTAAAGTATGATTTACCTGCGCCTTTTCCCATGTAAGTAGGCTCATACAAACAAGCTTATAGTATGTCAATTTTTAGTAGTATTGGGGACACATCATCCTTATGTAATTAGGACTACTACCCAACTTCTGCTCTGCTACTACTTTAACCCTCACAGAGGTGACACAGACTTACACTCTGTGCTACTGGGGACAAAGATAAGTAAAATAAATGAGACTACCAAATATTTAGTAAAGTTTAACTTATGAATGAGGTATCCATTATTATTTTAAATTTTTTTTAATTTTTTATGGGATGATATTTACATGAGTGAGGTATAAGTCACCCTTACTCCTCCCCCTTACCTTAGCCTTGGGATATTCCCCCGGCACAATTATTAAACCATACAATTATGATTGATTTTAGTAAGTATGTTGCACAGAGCAACAGTGATTCCAATTTCCTGAACACAGTGACTGTAGAAGAAGTTAAGGCTTCTCAAGGTAACCAACCTTTGCGAGTTATCCCCAGCAAAGACAAAGTTGGCAAATTTTTCTTTGCATGTGGTAACATCAGGGGCTATGTGGCTGACAAACTGGCTGCAAAGATTGCAGCTAAACAGTCATTTGACACTGTTGTTGTCTCTGAAGTCAGAACCAAAGAAGGCAAAACATTGCTGACCTTGCATGAGCAAGGGACTAACAGTAATGTGATTGCTGCATTCTAGGAGTATAAGGGAAGGGGCTTATGTCCCTTCCTATGGTATCTTCTTTTTGGGGCTTATGTCCCTTTCTACCTTTTTTAAAACTTGATTATATGAAGATATTATA